>ENA-UOOK01002471-UOOK01002471.1-fermentation-metagenome-genome-assembly--contig:-NODE-2471-length-22677-cov-3.779462_pt1 | contig 22677 bp, 21 predicted proteins | sample MGYA00245777_ERZ724023 | MGnify/ENA primary metagenome ERZ724023 (study PRJEB28704, sample SAMN03018312) | fermentation metagenome | biome: anthropogenic terrestrial biome; feature: soil; material...
AGTCGACGCTATGATCTGTTTCCGTACACCTCGGAATTAACCTCATGAAAGGGTTGGCGTCCATTGAAAAAGTCAATGATGCTCTGAGCGGATTCCCAAGCCATACGGATCCTGGTCTCCACCGCTTCGGTGCCAATATGGGGAGTCAGCACGACATTGTTCATTTTTAGCAGCTCCGGCGTCAGGACCGGCTCCCTCTCGTATACATCAAGGCCCGCACCGGCCAACTTTCCCTGCAACAGCCCTGCCACCAGAGCCTCCTCATCCACCACCGGCCCTCTGGAGGTATTGATCAGATAGGCGGTCGGCTTCATAAGCGAAAGCTCCCTTTGCCCGATCAGATGTTGCGTCTCCCTGGTAAGAGGCGTATGGATGGTTATCACGTCGGATGCTTTCAGCAGGTCGTCCAGCCTTTTGTAAACCGTACCCAGCTCCATTTCAATCACCGGGTCCAGCCGTTTCCGGTTGTAATAGGAGACCCTCATGCCAAAGACGGCAGCCCGTTTGGCAACCGCCCTGCCGATCCGACCCATTCCTATAATGCCGAGTTCCTTGCCATACAATACGCGGCCCATATGCTTCATCATACCCCACTGGAATGGGTCGTCGAGTCGCAATCTGCGGTCGCATTCGGAAATGCGGCGCATCACGGCAAGCATCAGGCCCATAGCGATCTCAGATGTGGCATCCGTTACGGCATCCGGAATATTGGTAACGACGATGCCTCTTTCCGTAGCGGCTTTCACATCTATGTTGTCATAACCCGCGCCGTAGACACTGATTACCTTGAGCCGGACTGCCGCGTCCATTGTCCCGGCATCCAGACTGATTCCCGCAGCCAGAATGCCGTCATATTCCCCGACGACCTGAAGCAAGCTGTCTTTTGGCATGCAGCCTTCCCGGTGCACAGATACGTCAAAATAGTCCATCAGGGACCGGAGACCTTCCGCAGGTACCGGGTAGGTCACCAATACTTTCTTCTTGCTCATAATAGGCCTCCCTTTTACTTTTGTACATTATCTTTCTTTTTGTACATTTCTCTTTTAACAGCTTGATTCCAATGGAATAAGTGGTAATGCCGCAAAGTATCGAAGGAAGCCTCAGCCTTAGCTGCAGCACGGCTTCGGTTGAATCAGTTTTTGCAGCATAAGCGATAATATATTCACCTATTTTATAATATACTACCTTAGAAGGCGAATTGCAAGAAAAAGCATTTATAAGGTTTTTCAGCATGTTTTTCGGCGGCCTGCCCCGTTTATCATGAATTAGCTTTCAAAGCAAAAAAGGCCGGATTACCCTCCAACCTTTTCAAAAAACTGCATGATCTCAATTTGCGGCATGATAGTCCGGATGGATCCCACTGGCCTGTTCCTCGAAGCCCTTACTGAAATAGAGTTTCTTGTCCTCCGTAATGATCATGGTCTGGACTCCGAGTTTATCGGCCAGCTTTAATCCGTCCTCTACCCCCAAAACAAATAGGGAGGTGCTCAGAGCGTCGGCGTCTATCCCATTCTCCGTCAGGATGGTCACGCTGATGACACCGTTTTTTGTCGGATAACCGGTTTTGGGGTCGAAAATATGGTGATACCGTTCCCCCGTCTTTTCATAAATCTCCACCATATAACGCTCATAATCACCGGAGGTGACCACCGCCTTTCCGCTGGTCTCCACCACGGCAACATGTTTGCGCTGCTTTTTGTCCTCCTCGATTCTCGGGTTTTGGATACCGATCCGCCAGGGCTTACCGTCTTCTTTTCCGTTCACCACCGCAATATTGCCGCCCAGGTTCACCAGTGCGTTGGTGACTCCGTATTCTTTCAAAACCCGGACGACTTCATCGCCCGCATATCCTTTCGCAATGCCTCCCAAATCAAGGCCCATCCCTTCGGATTCCAGAAAGACGGTCTGATTCTCCTCATCCAGTTTCACCTTTTTGTAATCTACCATGGAAAGCTTTTCTTCAATCTCTTCTTTTGACGGCACCTTCTGGTTTTTCCCTCCGATATCCCATAATCTGCTGATCGGCAGCATGGAGATATCGAATGCGCCATTTGACAGCTCCGCATATTCCAAAGCCTTCTGGATGACAAAGAACGTGTCCGGGTGGACCTTGACCGGCTGTCTGCCGGCATTTTCATTGACCCTGGAGATATCACTGTCCTCCAACGTAGCGCTCATCCGCCGTTCGATCTCCTTGATCCTATCTATGGCGGCATCCAGTGCGGCTCTTGGTTGATCGCCTCCTGATACGGTGAAGGTGATATAGGTATCCATTGCAAACAAATTGTCCTGTATCCGTTCCTCACCTTTCCGGCAGGAAACCGTATTAATCAATATCAGCAGTATAATCAGCAGCAGGCTGATTCCTTTTTTTATCATTCGTTTCCTTCCCTCTCCCTGTTCATTTGCTCTTCCCTGTTCTTTTCCTCATGGAATTCTTTCTGAATCCCACTGCAATCCTTCCTGTTGCTGCAAAATAACGAAGGACGCCTTAGCCTTAGTTGCAGAATCAGCCGACGATATCGCAGCATTTTCAAGGTAAAAATGACACGGATGTCATTTTTAGCATCTCCAGGCCAGCCTGCATGAGATGCGGCCGAGGAAATGCAAGATGAGTCGCTGCTGATTCGCAACATGGCTTCGGCGAATGAGTTTTTGCAGCAGTATCATCCCTTATCTTAACATAAGAGGAGTTACTCAGGCAATGTGAATCTTTCTTTTGCAAAAAACCAAAATTTTTCTTGATAATTTTGAAATTTATGCAGGAATTTTAAATTTTATATAGAATAATTAGCATGTTTGTGTATTTGTGTATAATTCTTACATAAGTACAGTAAAACAAGAAAATCTGATAAAATTTACTTATACGTAAGAGGGATTTGGGGAATGGAAACAATGTCGAAGAATTTTGTAGTGGATGAGTATGTGATAGAGAGTCTGCGTACCCATCTGAACAAGATGATCGCAGACCACGGCGAGGAAGAGCTGCTCCATCCGGACATCATCCGGTTCAGCCAGCTGCTTGACAGTTTTATCTCAGCCTATACGGCAACGAATATGGAGCAAAATCAATAAAAGACGGGTTTTTTGTCTTAAAAGTGGACTTTTTGTCCTTGTGTAAGATGGCTGAAAAGGACGGGATTGTGAAAGATCTCCCGTCCTTCTTTCCTGTCTTTTTGTTGTTATATTTTTAACGAAAATGCATGGCAGCCTTTAGCCTTCCAACTGGCCGAAGCGCTTGACGCCCTGGGTATACAGAAGCTTGCACGCGAGGAAGTTCAGCAGGCCATAGACGGGAACCAGAATGATCACGGATTCTGTCAGATTCCATCGAAAGCCGATGGCCGCGCCTATGGTTACGATGGCCGGCAGGATGCCAACGATCATATTATACAGTACGTTCATATTCTGTTTCACCGCTTTCTGTTCATTATCCCAATCCAGCCTGGGATTGTAAAGGTCAATCAGCACCCCGGTGCAGCAGGTGAACAGAATCGGCAGCCACGCGGTAGCCAGGATCAGCAACCCCAGCCATAGAGACATCCTGAACAGGAATACGGCAACTACCACCATGATGAAGATGGCTACCAAACCCAGTATAAATCCGGGCAGAACTTTCGCGGTCAATTGCTGCTTATAGCTCACCGGAAGGTACTTTTTGACAAAGAGTTCCTGTCCTTCCCGGGAGATCGCAGTCGGAGCAACGGCATTGGTACCGCCCAGGAACAGCGCAAGGGCAAAGGATCCTGCCAGGATCATACCTTCTATTCCCGGTTTGTTCAGCTGTCCGGTAAGCTCATAGATCACGTTGGCTTCCTTCCCTTGGAAAAGCAAAGGAAATACGAAAAAAACAGGCCATATGAAATTAATGATGACACAGTTGACGAAATAAACCGGTGTCCGGAAGAGAAGCTTCAGCTCGACGATGGTATATGTCCTTACGACCGAACCTTTCACCGCAGATTTCTCCAGCTCCCGCTGATTCATTTTGCTCCTTTTGGAACCGGTTTCCGACAATCCCACAACGCCTCTCAGGTAGATTGCCTCTCCGAGCCACAGCAAAATCGCATATACGGCGACGGAAAAGCCGGCAAAGAGAAGCAGGTTTCCTGATCCGGCAATGCCGGAACTGTTGATGAGGGCTTCCGCTCCCCATTTTCCTGTCGGAAAGATGCCCGAAGCCACGCCGATCAACGAGTTGTTGCCCTGCTGAATCAGCTCCATCAGCTGCTCCTGTGACATGGTACCCATCACATTCCGCAATACGACATTGATGCCAAGGCCCAGAAATATCGCAAGCACTCCGCCCAATATCTTGAAGGCATCTTTATGCCGGGAAAGGTTGGTGAAGCGCATAATCAGCATGACCAAGACAGATGCGGCAGCCAAAGGGGTAATCGGCATCAGGAAAAAAAGGATCAGTCCGTAAAGATAGTACAACAGGCCGGACCCCATCCTCACGCCGTAAGCGATCAGCATCGGCAGGTAGATAACGGCCGACGTCAGATACTCATAGAGGGTAACGACCAGGAATTTTGCTCCCAGGATCTGTTTTGGCCGCAGCGGCAAAGGCAACAGAAACTCGACGTCCGGGGAAAAATAAAAGGTGCTGATGATATAGAATATTCCAAACAGAAAGATAACGGCGGAGTTCACGGTGATGCCCCAGCTGAGAACAACGCCCTCCTGGCCGAACTGCCTGAGTCCGTCGATCAGAGCGGAAACAAAATAACCGATTCCGATCATAAATGCGGGGATCATGATCAAAAACGCAAGAGCAACGGAAATCCTGGCAAACAGGCTGCTTCCCTGCAAGCCGCGATTTTCCCCGTTTCTTATCAGGGTCCTGGCCAACAGGATTGTTTTGTTCCGGATTGGATTCCTTCTGTACACATAGGTGGATATCACGTCCGCCGTTTCGATCTTGCCTGCTTCATTCTTCCTTTTCATCATCCGTCAGCTCCAGGAATATATTCTCAAGGGATTCGTTCTTCTTGAAATGGTCCCTCATCTCTTCCAGGGTCCCGCAGAACAGGACCTGCCCCCGGTTGATGATGGCGACCCGGTCGCAGACCTTTTCCGCAACGTCCAGCACATGGGTGGAGAAGAAAACCGTATTGCCGCCGTCGGCATGCTCCCGCATCATTTCCTTCAGCAGGAAGGAAGAACGGGGATCCAGGCCGGTCATGGGTTCATCCAGCACCCAAACCGGAGGATTATGGACCAGAACGCCCATAATGATGATTTTCTGGCGCATGCCATGGGAATAGCTCTGGATCCGGTCACTCAGCACATCCGCCATGGCGAAGCGTTTGCTCAGGGACTCGATCCTTTCTTTCCGTTCTTCGGTGGAGACGTCATACATATCCGCCAGAAAGTTCAGATATTCGATCCCCTTCAGTCTCAGAAACATATTCGGCGAATCCGGTACAAAGCCGATTTGTTTCTTGGCCGCAAGAGCATTTTCCCGGATATCCAGCCCGTTTATTTTTATGGAACCGCCGTCGGCATTCAATATGCCGGAAATCAGCTTGATCGTAGTCGTTTTGCCGGCTCCGTTGGGGCCCAGAAATCCGAAAATTTCTCCGTCGGGAATGGTCAGGTTCAGATTATCCACCGCTTTTACGGTACCATTGTATGTTTTGTTTACATGAGTCAGTTCGATCATCTGATTTTCCTTTCTGTACTTTCCACGTTTTGCTGCTGTATATCCTATCATGAGGCGGTTTATCCTGTCAAGCCAGATGGAGATAATTACCTGTATTTACTCGTTTTTGCTGTCGCATATATCCTATCGGGGAAAGCGATCCCTTTCGATGTCTGAAAGGTCAGCTGTTCACTGCAGCCTGCAGCTCCTGATATAAGGACTCGGTTTCATCCGGGTTTTTAAAATTGATGACGATCCATTCATTACCGGTATGCATCAGAATAAAGGGTCCACCGGTGGAAAAGGAAATCAGCCGGGTCCTTCCCAGCTCCTCCAGCTCATAAATCCCCCTTCTGGCGATGCCGAACAGGTCCATGCCGTTTGTCCTTGTCTTTATCCGGGGCAGCGCTTCCCTCATCTCAAGCTTCTCGATGTCCTCTATCCTCAGCTCCACGCCATACAATCCGGATATTCTGACATAATTCTCGCTTATGGTCACACGGGGCGGCCGTATCCCCAGATAAGTCACCAACACCAGCATGACTACGATCCCAATGTTCATAAGATAGTGCATCGCCAGATACTTTTTATTGCTTCGCATCGTTTATTCCTCACATGTTGGGATGTTCCCAAACAGTACCGGAGATATTCGGACAACCCAGTAAATGGACAGGACCGCCATGACTCCGATATAGGCCATGGCAATCGGAACGCCCCATGCCATTTTCTGTGTGTAGATCAGGGGAAAGTTCAGCAGAAAATGGGCGAAAAACGCATAGAATACAAAAATTATTTTTTCGATTCCGAAAGCAATTGCATTTTTCCAGTCGACCTTCTTTTTCAGAAACAACCTGCCGATGACAACGCGGCCCCCTTCTTCAAACAAGGCTGCCGAGACGGAAAGATACATGCCGTACCAAAACAGCCGCCATCCCCCGATAACCGGTTCTTTTCCCGGGTATATGGGATGCAATGCCTGCATCAACGGCATTCGAAGGATCAGTTGGAAGATTAAAAACGTAAGTGCGCCAAGAAGCACGGTGGAAGCCGGAACCTGATGCTTTCTGCAGAACCAGACGGCAAGCACAACCGGCAGGACCAGAGACAGGAGCAGTGTTATTACGGAAAAAGCAATCGACCAGGTGGAAACCATGCAAAACCCTCCCCAAATATCTCTCACTAAAGTATACCATATTATATATCGTCATATCACCGAAATTATTTAAAAAACTGCAAATTTAAATTGGAATGAATCACGCGGTCTTCCGTATATTTTCGGCTAGAATGCAGCCAATTTTGGGATACTAAATATATCAAACAGAAAAGGAGTGAATTCACCATGAAACGAAGTAAAATGCCCTTGGGCAAAAGGATGTCGGAATTCTCCCAGGAACTGGGAGTCACGACTCCAAAAAAAAGTAAAATGGGCAGAGGAATGCTCATGGCTGCGGGCAGCATTCTCGGATATGCTGTAATCCGGGGAATCTTTAACCGAATGAGATAAAAGACCGGGAAAAAGCAGAGAAAGACAAGAAAAAAATAAGAGGATGTTTCGTTTGCCTGGACAGCCGAAACATCCTCTTTTCATGATTGGAGATTTCTTGCCGGATCGGGTGAAATATAGTAAAATAGCTGATATAAGACCGGAAAGCAATGCAATCAGCATACAGTATCCTGTTATCCAAAGCTGATTGCAGTTCATATGATGGAATAGGATAGAACGATCCTATAAAGATAATAAAGATAAGGATGAAAGGTGGTCAATCAATTTGTGCGGAATTGTCGGTTACATAGGGCCCAGGGAGGCGACCCCGATCCTTCTGGACGGGCTGAAGAAATTGGAATACAGAGGGTATGACTCCGCGGGGATAGCCGTTTACGATCAGGACAGCTTACATGTCGTAAAGGCCAAAGGCAGACTTCAGAACCTGGAAAAGAAAGTATCTGCCCAAAGGGTTCCCGGTACGGTGGGGATAGGTCATACCCGTTGGGCAACCCACGGGGAGCCGTCGGATGTCAATTCTCATCCCCAGACGAATCAATCCGGGGACATTGCCGTCGTCCACAACGGAATCATTGAAAATTATCTTCGCCTGAAAGAATGGCTGATGGACAAGGGATATCACTTTGTATCCGATACCGATACGGAAGTCATAGCCCATCTCGTCAACTACTACTATGAAGGCGATTTGCTGCAGGCTGTCCTCAGCACCTTAAGACGGCTGGAAGGTTCCTATGCCCTTGGAGTGATCTGCAGGGGCAATCCCGATGAGCTGGTTGCCGTACGGAAAGACAGTCCCCTGGTCATCGGCCTTGGCGAGGGGGAAAATTATATCGCCTCCGATATCCCGGCTATCCTTGCCCATACCAGGGACGTCTGCCTGCTGAAAGACAAGGAGATTGCCGTGATCCACAAAGATAAAGTGGACCTGTACAACGAAGAAGGGGAAACAATCCGGAAAGAGCCCTTCCACATCGACTGGGATGTGGCGGCGGCGGAAAAAGGCGGATTCGAGCATTTCATGCTCAAGGAGATACACGAGCAGCCGCAGGGCCTGAGAGCCACTCTGAATCCACGGCTGACGGAGGATCAAAAAGCCATCGACCTCAGGGAAATCGCATTGGATGACGAGTATATAAAAAATATTGAAAAAATATATATCGTGGCATGCGGAACGGCTTATCACGCCGGAGTCGTGGGGAAAAAGCTCATCGAACAACTTGCGGGCATTCCGGTGGAAACCGATATCGCCTCCGAGTTCCGTTACCGGGATCCGATTATCCGGAAAAACGATCTGTTCATCGTGATCAGCCAGTCCGGAGAAACTGCCGATACCCTGGCCGCGTTGCGGCTGGCAAAGAAAAAGGGCGCCCGTATCCTGTCCGTTACCAATGTCGTTGGGAGCACCGTTTCCAGAGAAGCGGACAAGGTCATGTATACCTGGGCCGGCCCCGAAATAGCGGTTGCCTCCACCAAGGCCTATACGACCCAGCTGATGTCCATGTACCTGATTGCGCTGGACCTGGGAAAAAGGCTGGGCAGAATCCGTCCGGAGGATTACAGCAGAATCGTCGAAGCGCTGAAAAAAATACCGGATCAGATCAGCCGGATCCTGAACAATAAACCTGCCATTCAACGCTATGCCAATCAGCAGTTCAATGCACAGAGTATTTTCTTTATGGGCAGGGGTCTGGACTATGCCCTTGCGCTGGAAGGATCCCTCAAGCTGAAGGAAATATCGTATATCCATTCGGAAGCCTATCCGGCCGGGGAACTCAAGCACGGCACCATAGCCCTGATCGAAGACGGCAGCCTGGTTGTTGCCCTTGCCACCCAGGAAGAACTCTTCGAAAAAATGCTCAGCAACATCAAAGAGGTGAAAGCCCGGGGAGCCGTCGTCATGGCTTTGGCCATGGAAGGCAATACCGAAATCGAAAAAGCGGCGGACCTGGTTATCTACATCCCCCGTACGCTGCCTGTCGTCGCACCGATCCTGTCCGTCGTTCCGCTGCAGCTGTTTGCCTACTATGTAGCGGTGGAAAAAGGCTGTGATGTCGATAAGCCGCGTAATCTGGCGAAAAGCGTTACGGTGGAATAGATAGGGGATTGAGAAGTTACACCGTCTGCCAACCACCTCACCCTTCCTGATGCGTTCTATTTGTAATAGGAATCAATCGTTTCCTGAACAACTTTGTTCCAGTTAACGATATTTTGCGGTTTGTTGGATACCGTACTGATATCTTTCAGCACAAATTCATAGGGGCAGCCATAACCATATCGGCCTGGAAATACTCCCATCGCAGCAAGACGCTGCGAAAGAAGAACTCCATTTTCCTGGCCTCTTCCCCTTCGCAGGCAAGAGTCAGTTTTCCGTCAATGTTCATTTGCTGCCATGGGATCTCATCGATCCAAACGATGGGGCGTACCGGAACGAGCCCGTTCGTGGACCGGATACGGGCGATCCTCTCCCGGTTTACATCCTGTTGCGAAAGCTCCCGAACTTGCTTTGCCAATTCACGTAAGATTTGCTTATCCCTCTTTGATATCATGTTATCCTCCATTATATCGCATATAGATATCCCTCTAGCAAATATCAGAATAGTGCTGTGGAACCTTCCCGGGCGTTTAAACGGTTCTATGGGATGTCGCCCCTGCAGATGCGCAACGGCTTAAAAGGATGACAGATCATTCCTCTTATTTTTCATCTATCTTTTCTTTTACTTTTTTCGTCAGCTCATATAACTGCTCCACCTGAATACGCTGGTGAGGCATAAACCCATTCGCGTCCCTTACTCTGGAGAACAGTTGGACAGGTATTCCGTTCAATTGCATATGATATTTGCCGTTAACCGGATAGTACTGACCCTCTATCAAAGACGCCACTCCCAGAAAATCCTGCAATGCGGCCGCCTTTTCCGGCTCCTTCCTCCAATTTCTTGTCAGCCATACATATAAGGAAGGGTGAAAATTAGCCATGATCCCGCTGAATCCGGCGATACCCAATTTGAGAGAGCCCAACAGAGTGGCCGCATTGGCATTGAAGATCTTCAGCCTGCTGTTTTTTACCGCTTCGCTTTTCCTTTTCAACTGTTCGAGATCACAGCAGGTATCCTTAAGAAACAGGAACCGGCCCGTATCCGCACACCATCTTAATAACTCCGGCGACACAAGCCGTTTGTATGGTTGAGGACATTCATAGATCCCCAAGGGGATATCCGGAACCGCTTCCATCAGCCGATCCGCATTCCGTTTCCATATCTCGTCGCTCTCATTTTGCAGCGCCAGGTGGTTGCTTACCCAAACCAGAGCGTCAATCCCGGTATCCGCCATAGCCTGTAACTCGGCAACCTGGTCGTTCATACTGTCCGATACATGCCCGGAAGCAATCACCGATACCTTATTCCCGGACTTATCCTTTACAAACTTTGCTATTTTGACTCTTTCCTGCAAAGTGAGAGTATACATCTCACTGGACTGGCATACGGCGAACAGTCCGTCTACGCCCTGTTCGATATACCACTCCGTCATAGCGCCCAAAGCGCCGTAATCCACTTCATTTTTCTCCGTAAATGGCGTCATCATGGTAGGCCAAACACCACCTGGAATTTCATGGTTCATTATAATACCTCCCTGGTTCTGTTAAAATGAATGATTCTACTGCAACAAGTCATATTGCTGCAAAATCAAATATAGATCAAAATCCACAGCGTTTATTGATCCACCGCGGAAATCATGGCAAGATAATTCTCAACCGGCACATACTCCGGAACACTGTTCCCTGTTCCCAGCGCATAGCCGCCTCTCCCCTTTACCCGTTCCAGCATAGCCACAGCACGCTTATGAACCTCGTCCGGGGTGGACCGGCAGACAAAATCCAGATCCAAACCGCCCAGGATAGCAATCCTTTTGCCATATAACTCATAAGCCTCTTCCACGGGTAGGATACTGTCTTCATAGGAATGCTTCGCATCGTAGCCGATGGTATCGATGATATCGTCCATCAGCAGCTTTAAGTTTCCGCACGAATGCAGGATAGCAGGCTTGCCGGCCTTATGGATCGTTTCCACGATCCTTTTATGCCAGGGGATCACATACCTTCGCATATCGGCGGGAGACAGCATCGTCTGCGTCTTGAACCCCCAATCGTCATTGGAAATCAAGGCCCCGACGGATGGATAAGCCGCACATATTTCATAATACCGCACAAATCTCGAACCGACGGCATCAAAAATATTCTGTACCAAGTCCGGGCTGTCGGCCAGCATAAAACAAAGGTTATCATAGCCCACCAGATCGATTACATTCTCCAGTACGCCGCCCGGTCCCCATGCAATCATTTTCATACCCTCGGGCAGCAGCGATTCCGCACGTTCCAGAACGGAATAATCAAAATCATCCGGATCCGGCCAGGGATAATTCCCAAAGCTGTTTCGGTCCGTTATCCCCGCACCGTCATTCAACGAACGGGTTTTTAACTTCTGGGCGGATTCCCTTGGGAAATGAAAGGAAGAACCATGCAGGGTCACATAATCGTAACCGGCATTCCTGAATGCATGGATCAGTATCCTGACATCTGCCAGATCATCCTTCCTGTTTGCGATCTCCGGACCGGCTAATCTGTCATACAATGGTTTGTTCAGGAAAAATTCGAAAAGGGTGGGTCTGTCCGGTTCTTCCCTCCTTAAAACCTTTAACAGATTCGTAAAATTCGGCTGTCTCATCGGCTGTCTCATCGTTCTCTTCCCCCTTTTATAAATTTATATTAACGGATCTATTCGGCAATATTCTGCTGGTATTGTTCCTTGAGCCTGTATTCTCCCGGCGTGATGCCTTCCAGCTTTTTAAATGCTCTGGTAAAGCTTTGATCATTATTATATCCGATGATGCACGCGATATCTTTTATATTCTTATCGCTGTATGCGAGCATGTCCTTGGCCTCGTTGATCCTCAGATTGTTTATATAATCCACTATGTTATATCCCGTTTCATCCCGGAATATCTTTCTTACATGGGAATAACTGAGGCCTACATGCTCCGCTATCTCACTGATTCCAATATTCTTCTTATAGTTCTTCTGTATAAACTTCATGATGATATCATAATTATTGACCGCACTTTGGCCGGTATCCCTGCAGTATTCTATTATCGTACCGTATATCTCGATAAGCCATTTCTGAATATCGTCCAAGGTTTCCTTCGACGCAAGTTCCTTATAGATATTGAAATCGCTTCCAAATATATGGACCATATTGATATTGGAATTCATCAGATACCGTACGACTGTATTTCCGATCAACTGATTGAATACCTGCATCATGTTGTCGCACGTGAATTCCTTTTTATCCCTCAGCTCATCGACCAGACTCCTTACCGTTTCCGCGATACCGTTCTTATCCCTCAGCTCCAGATAATTCAGAATATGTTCTTCCATTTGAAGCGGATAATAGTATTTGTGTTCCGTCAATCCCTGATCCCAGAACAGAATACTGCCGCAGCCATATTTCAGCTTGAATCGTATCGCCTCAAGGGCATGCATATAGGAAGTCCGTATTCCCAGCTTATTCTCGCAGAAATTTCCGATGCCGACTGAAATCGTACAATCGAAAACCTTGCCGATCTCGCCCTGGATTTTCAAAAAGCTTTCCTTCAATCCTTTCTGATAATCCTTATCCGATACCCCATTGATGATCAGCACCATATTGCCTTTTTCCATGTTTATGCCCTTACATACATATCCGGCGTTCAATACCTGTTCCGCTACCTGGAGAATGAGCATCTTGACATAATGCCGCTGCTCTGTTTCATAGGACCGGATAAACTCTTCATAACGATCTATGGAAAGGATGGCGCAAAGAAAGCCGGCATAGCGGAAATCGGTATCCATCATGTTCTTATTGGCTTCACAGGCGGTATTCCCCAAAAGCAGGTTATATAGGTAGCTTTCCTCAATGTTCCTCTTATTGTTATTCAGCGTATCGAGCAATGTTTCGTCCCGTCTCTTCAAACTATGAAAGGCTTTATTCAAAATATCCATTTCATTCTCACTGTTTACCACATCGATATCCTTATTGGCATAGATATCCTGTATCAGCTTCTTTAACGGGCTGGAAAGCCTTTTGGATACGTAAAGGGCTGTAAGGATGCCTGCAGTTAAAAGGAACAGCGAGATATAGACGACATCCAGCTGGGTTTTCTTCGACTTTCGGATCAGATTGTCCAGGGAGAAAACACCGATATAGATCCAATCGTCGTCACCTGCTTTATAATAGGATACGATGGATTCGCTCCCGTTGACCCTGGCCGGAAGATACCCTTCTTCCGCAGTGCTTTTTATTATCTTTTGGATAGTATCCCTGTCCGATAGGTTCCGGCACAGATAATCCTTCTGAACATGAGATATTACTTTCCCCTCCTGATCGACAATCATGATATATCCTTCGCTGCTGTAATCGCTGCTGTTGATCCGTCTGCTTATTACGCTCTCCCGGATATTGACTGCGATCGTGCCTCTCAGATTCGTCGTATAGGGCGTCAGAGGGTATTGGTACGTTATTACGTATTCGGGGTTATATGCCTCATTCCCGTTTGTATCATGATTGGGAATTCGTGTGTCGATCCATGAGAGATCCGTATGATTTTCCTTATAATCCTTATAATACTGTATCCAGCCGGTATCTGTCATGTCTGATTCGGATACGCACCCCATATTGGAAGTAAGAATGCGATCCACATCCTCCATATAAAGATAGACAGACTGATACATATTGTCCGTGCTGACCAAATCGAACATGGTGTCCAGTACTTTGGGAATGAAAAAGAGATCCTCCGTTTCAATACTCTTCTTCTTTTGAATATGCTGCAGATTATTCACTTCACTTTTAAGAGATAGCCTGAGCGCTTCCCTTTTCACCGTATCCTTCAGCTGAGAAATCATATTCGACGCCACTTTCAGTTTGCCGATCCCATTTTGGCCGATTTCGTCCTTCATATTGTTTACGACCATATAATTGGACACAATATTGAGAATAACGATGGCAGATACAAGAAAAACCGCCAGGGAGACAAATACCTTTATGGACAATGAGCTCTTTTTCATTCTATCCCCCCCTTCATGGAACCATATTGAATATAACGCACGCAATTGACAGAGAAATTTCATGGGTATCTCCACAACAAAGAATAGCACTCTGCAGGAATTCTTGCAACCATAATATAAGAAAACAAGGTAAGAAAAGGAAAAATGGAGTATCACAAAATGATCTCCGCATTTTGTGATGCTCCGATATTTCACTTATTCGGTCATTTTGGCATATCGACACTGTCGCCATACATTTCTTCCCAAGCTGCGGTTCTCTGATCGATGATCTCCTGTCCCCCGGCAGCCAGATATTCCTTTGTCAGCGAATCCCAAAGACTATCGAATTCTTCCGGTTTTGCCGTGATGACTTTGGAATACAATTCCTCTTCCTTCTCTTCCAGATTTGTCGTATACTTAGCCTCCGCATCGACCTGAAGTGGCAGGGTGGGGACAACATAGCCATCCCGCAGGGCAAATTTCAGGCAATCACGATAAAGATCCTCCAATCCCGGATATGCCATTGCATTGGCTTTTATCGTCTTTTCCGGATCGTCAAGATCCACACCGTTCACGATCAAAGTATAATCCAGGTTCTGCATAGAAGGAAACATCTGCTCTCCTTCCACCTGGTTGACCTTTGGAATCCCATCGACCATGGTATAACCGATGCCTTCATTCCCATATTGCAGGAAGAATAAAACATCTTTACTGCTCATCCAGCTCAGATATTTTACCACTTCATTCACTTTCTTCTCGCTGGATTTCGGTACCAGGATGTACAGGCCTGCAGGTCCATTGATCTGCTTGGTATGTCCGCCCGTATACTTATTGGTATAAGGATCGCAGGGTACTAATTCCGCACCCGGAACATTCGCCGCCAGATTCTTGCAATAACCAGGAACATCCCGCAAAGCGAAATCATAAACCCCATTATAAGATCCCGCAGCTCCCCGGATCACATCCTGGTTGAGCATAGTTCCGTCCTTGTCGATTGGAAATTCCGGGCTCATAAGTCCCTCATTGTACATTTTGTTCAGAAATCTTGCACCCTCTTTATAGCCGGGAAGGAATAACCGGTTATTGATATAGTATTCCTTATCGGAGCACTCTTCCCGGAAAGCTTCAAAGAAACCTCTGGCATCATTCCGTACAAGAGCCTTCAAAGCATAAGGCACAACCTTACCAACGTTTCCTGGATTTTCCTCCTTGAAGGCTTTCAGAACATTATAGAAATCTTCCGTCGTATCCGGGATTTCCAACCCCAGCTTATCCAGCCAGTCCTTCCGGATATAGGTGCATGTACCGGCCTGCATGATCCTCTTTGCAGGAAGTGCATACTGTTTGTCGGCAAACCTTCCATAGGAAAGGACATCCTCACCCAGAAACTGTTTCAGATCGGAACCATACTCTTCCAGAGCATCTGTAAGATCCGTCAAGCCATTGTTCTTATAGTAATTGTAAACAACATTGGGGCTATAGGTGAATGAAATATCCGGAGCCTGATTGGCTGCCATCCATACGTTCAGCATCTGTACCTCTTCCGACCGCGGGCATGAGACAAATTTAACATCAACGTTGTTGGGTTCACCGAATTCCTGCTGGATCCACTTCGTCCAGTAGTTGTTGTCCACGGGTGTCTGTCCCTGCGTTCCTCTGTCATAAACCTCCACCGTGAGTTCAACACGTTCGCCTTTCTCAGTTCCTTCCGATGCCGGTTTGCCGGTTTTCGACGGCTCAGACGAGGCCTCGGTCCCATTCTTGCCCTGGTCGTTTTTCTGACCGTTGTCCGCGCAGCCTGATATCACTGCCGTCAGCAGAATCATTGCGAGACATAGACAAGAAAACTTCAGTAGGATTTTTTTCATGGTCATACATCCTCCCTCATAATATATTTATTATATAGCAATCGCCAAATATCAATCCGGCGAATCACTATCGGCCAAACCCAATGTGAACTTCATTGCAAAGCCAATCCTGAAACCATTTACGTATCTGCGTTGTTTCGTGTCGTAAGCCTACCCCAAGCCTACTCTTAGCCTTTCACGGCTCCTATCATGATTCCTGATATGAAGTATCTTTGAAGCCAGGGGTATACCAACAGGATAGGTACGGTTGTAAATACGATGGATGCGGCTTTCAAGCTCTCCGAAAGGAGCTGCGACTTGCCGCCGCCCTCCTGTTCGCTTATCTCGAGAGCCATATTGTTGAATACGAGCTGATAAAGTTTCAATTGCATCGGAAAAAGCTCGGAACTGGAGATATAGAACAGGGCGTCATTAAAGGCATTCCACCTCCATACCGCATAAAAAAGGCTTAGTGTGGCAAGAACCGGCGTGGAAAGCGGCAGCACGATCCGAATGAGGATAACCAGATGGGATGCCCCGTCAAGATAGGCGGATTCCTCCAGGCTGCTTGGCAGATTGCTGAAAAACGTCTTCAGAATGATCATATTATAAGCGCTCAGCATGGCAGGCAAAATAAGGCACCAGACAGAATCCAGAAGATTCAGGTTTTTCATCAGGATATAATCCGGTATCATCCCGCCGCTGAAATACATGGTGAAAACGATGAGAAACAGGAAAAAAGTCCGTCCCTTCAAATGCTTTTTTGACAAGGGATATGCCGCCAGTATCGTCATCAGCATACTCAATGCCGTAAACATAGCCGTCAGCACTATCGTAAATCCCATGGATCTTATCATGGTCCTGTCATGAAAGACCGCATTGTAGGAAGCCAGATTCCAACCGGAAGGCAGCAAAAATACCTTTTTCCCCAATATTGCATTGTTGGAGCTGAAGGAAATAGCCGTTATATTTAAAATAGGGACAAGGCATATGACAACGAGCAAACACATGAAGATGGTTATGATCGTATCGAACGTCTTATTCTTTCCCTTTGCCGTCATAAAGATCGTCTCCTTTTCGTTTCCTGATTCCGGGATCTTACCAGATTCCCTGTTCATCCGATTTTTCCGCAATATAGTTGGTGATCAGCAGAAATATCATACCGACAATGGACTGAAAAAGTCCTACGGCTGTCGCTTCCGAAAACTGAAACGATCTCAGACCTACACGATAGGTAAAGGTACTGATCACATCCGAAACCCCGCTGACCAGAGAATTCCCCAATACATACGGTCGGTCAAACCCTATCGCGGTGATCCTTCCCATCTGCATGATCAGAAGAATGATAATGGTGGACTTGATTCCGGGAATGGTGATATGCCATATCTTCCTCAATCTCCCAGCTCCATCCACTTCTGCCGCCTCGTATAACTCGCTGTTTATCCCGCTTATAGCAGCCAAATATATTATACTGTTCCATCCCATGCCCTGCCACATCCCCAACAGGACATATACGGTAACCCATAATTTCTCTGTGGTCAGGAAAGCGACCGGTTTCCCTCCAAGGTTTTCGATCAATATATTTATCATACCTGTCTGGCTGGAAAACAACTGCTGCGCCATACTTCCGATGATTACCCATGAAATAAAGTGCGGAAGATACAATATCGTCTGGGAAGCCTTCTTGAATTTCGGGCTTTTCAGCTCATTCAGAAGGACAGCCAGCAGGATTGGGGCCGGGAAACCGACGATCAGATCCAGAAAATTCAAGAAGAACGTATTGATAACGGCCCTATGAAAATCTTTCATCGCAAAGATCTCTTTGAACGTTGCAAAATGATTCCACGGGCTCTTCTCGATTCCTTCAAAAACATTGTAATCCTTGAAGGCAATCAATACTCCATACATGGGAACATATTTGAATAAAATGAAATAAGCCAATGGCAACAGCAAAAATACATATAAAAGATAATTATTTCTGATATATACTTTCATTTTATTCCACTTGCCGGATCCTATCGCCCGGCTTTCCAATTTTGTAGAAGCACCAAATCCTGCCATATACCCCATCCCTCCGATATCGTTTCACTGCATATTTTATTATATAGGAAGGTTTTTATATTTCAACAATCACTTTTGTTTAACGGTCTTACTTTTGATTATAGGAATGATTTTACTGCGAAAACTCATTCCGCCGAAATCGTGTTATGACTCAAATCGTTTCTTAAAAAAGTTTGCTCAATTGAATCAGCTCAATTGAATCAGCTATTGACATCTGCAGAAAGAAGGATTATACTAGGGCATGGTTAACTAGCTAACGATTATAATGCTAATGGTTTCGGGAGGTGAAAAGAAGTGGAGGAAGCAGTAAAGGACGAAGGAAAGCGGATCGGCAGAGAAATTCTGCACCAGATCATTGGCTTTGCAATCAAGCACCGGAAAGTTATGCAGAGTTATCTGGATGAAACAGGCGTTTACCAGGCGCAGCACCACCTGCTGATGAAAATCTCCCATATTCAGTATGCTTCCCAAAAGGAACTGGCCGAGTCCATGGAAATATCCACGGCAACGGTTGCCGTCTCCCTGAAGAAGCTGGAAAAAGGCGGATACATCAAAAAAAGTATGGACAAGACGGATAATCGGCTGAATCAGATCACCATTACGGAAAAGGGAAACAGGGTCGTGGAGCAAAGCAAGCAGATTTTTGATTCCTCCGAACGAAAGGTCTTTCAGGGGTTGACGGAGGAGGAAAAAGGGTTCCTTTTTGACCTGATGCAAAAGTTGAATGCCAACCTGGCCAGGATGGAGGAAGAAACCAAATCCGGAAAATGATTACCCTGCAGCAAGTCATATTGCCGCAAAATCAAAAAATATAATTCTAAAAGGAAAGGACAGAATCTATGAAGCAATATTGGAAATATATCAAACCCTATCTTTCTTCGTTCATCATCGGGCCGATCTTCATGATCGTGGAGGTAATCGGCGAAGTCGTCATGCCGCTGTTGCTCGGCAACATCATCGACAATGGGGTGAACGGCGGAAGGGGGATTTCCTATATCGTTATGATGGGCACTGCAATGGTCCTTACCGCCCTGATCATGATGCTGGGAGGTACCGGAGGAGCTTATTTTGCCATCAAAGCGTCCTCGGGATTCGCCAATGACCTGAGGAAAGACCTGTTCCACAAAATACAGAAATTCTCTTTTGCCAATATCGATCAGTACAGTACCGGCTCGCTGGTCACGCGGTTGACCAACGATGTCACCCAGCTGCAGAACATGGTACAGATGATGCTGCGAATGGCGCTGCGGGCACCGGGCATGCTGATCGGCGCGCTGATTATGGCTTTTATGCTGAATGCCAGGCTGGCATTGGTTATCCTGTGCATCATCCCCCTGTTGTCTCTGGCGGTTTACAGCATCGTCAAAATCGGCTTTCCCAGGTTTTCCGTCATGCAGAAGAAGTTGGACGCCCTGAATACCGCAACCCAGGAGAATCTGACAAATATCCGGGTCGTCAAATCCTTTGTGCGGGAAGGCTATGAAGAGAAAAAGTTCCAAAAAGCCAATATGGAGCTGAAGGAAAAAACCATGCATGCCATTAAGGCCGTCATATTTGCCATGCCGGTCATGACCCTGGCGATGAATATCACGACCCTGGCGGTGGTATGGTTCGGCGGCAGCCAGATCGTTGCCGGGAGCATGACGATCGGTGTCCTGACCGAATTTGTCAACTATGTGGGACAGATTCTGATGTCCCTGATGATGGTATCCTTCATTATATTGAACAGTTCCCGGACCCTTGCATCCGTAAAACGGATCAACGAGGTACTGCATACCGATATTGACCTTTCGGATGAGAGCGCCTCCCGTAAAGACATGACCGTCCGGCAAGGCAGGATCGAATTCCAGAATGTTTGCTTCAAATACTACAAGAACAATGAAAAATGGGTCCTGGAGAATATCAATCTGAGCATCGAACCGGGCGAGACGGTGGGTATCATCGGTTCCACGGGCTGCGGCAAAACCAGCCTCGTCCAGCTGATCCCCAGGCTGTACGATGCAGATCGGGGAGAAGTGCTGGTTGACGGCGTCAATGTAAAGGAGTACTCCCTGAAAAACCTCCGCAGCGGAGTCAGTATCGTCCTTCAAAAAAACGTCCTGTTTTCCGGTACGATTCGAGAAAACCTCCAATGGGGTGACGAAGGCGCAGATGACGAAACCGTCCGCAAATATGCGGATTTTGCCCAGGCACACGATTTTGTCTCCTCATTCCGGAACGGATACGATACGGAGCTTGGCCAGGGCGGTGTCAATGTCTCCGGTGGGCAGAAGCAAAGATTATGCATCGCCAGAGCGTTATTGAAAAAACCGAAGATCCTTATCCTGGATGACAGCACCAGTGCAGTCGATACGGCAACGGAAGCCAAAATCCGAAGAATCTTCAAAAAGGATCTGTCCGACATCACAAAAATCATCATTGCACAGAGAATTTCTTCCGTGATCGACGCGGACAAAATTGTAGTGATCGACGACGGAAAGATAACCGGCATAGGGAATCACACCGAGTTGATGCAAAGCTGCGAAGCTTACCGGGAAATTTGCGATTCCCAGATGGATAAGGCGGTGATCGCGCAATGAGCACAATGACAGAAAAAAGGAAACAGGCATTATTACAGAAGTACGGAAACAAATCGGCAGGCACTATGTTGGGTGGACCGGGACCGAGAGGACCACGGCCGGGAGGACCACGGCATGGCCTGGCTGCCACCGGAAAGCCGAAAAATGCCGGTGCGGTCATCCGTCGTCTGTTTGCCTATATCGGACGTGACAGGCTGAAAGTCCTGTTTGTCTTTGCCTGCGTGCTGGTCAGTTCCCTGACCTCCCTGGGCAGCATCTATATTCTGCGCCCTGTGATCAATAACCTGGCAGATGCAAACCGGACCGCGGAAGAAAAAATCAACGGCCTCCTGCTGGGCCTCCTTGTCATGGCAGGTATCTATCTGATCGGAGTTCTGAGCACTTACCTGCAGATGCGGATCATGGTGGATGTTTCTCAAAATGCGCTGGTCCGAATCCGGGAAGAGCTGTTCCACCGGCTTCAGAAGTTGCCGGTAAGATTTCATGATACCCATTCCCACGGCGAAATCATGAGCCGGTTTACCAACGATCTGGATTCGGTAAGCCAGATGCTGAGCAACACCTTGCCCCATATCTTTGCCGGTATTGTTTCCCTCATCGGCACCATCGTGCTGATGTTTATCACAAACTGGATCCTGGCAGCAATTACGATCGTAACGGTTCCCGGAATGATATATGTAAGCGGCGCCATCGGCAAACGAAGCCGGAGCTACTACAAGGGCCAGCAGCAGGCATTGGGCGCGGTAAACGGGTATATTGAGGAAACCGTCAGCGGTCAGAAGGTGGTAAAGGTATTCTGTCACGAGGACACTACCATAGAGGAATTCGATCTCCTCAGCGACGATCTGCACGACAAACAGATTAAAGCCCAATTTTTCGGCGGCATCATGGGCCCGGTCATGGGAAACTTAAGCCAGGTGAGCTTTGCCCTGTCGGCAGCGGTGGGCGGCATTTTTTGCCTGACCGCCAACTTCGATATCGGCGGCCTGACCGTATTTACCAATTATTCCAGGCAATTTTCCAGACCCATCAATGAAATATCCATGCAGGTAAATATGATCTTTGCCGCATTGGCGGGAGCGGAACGGGTCTTTGAAGTGATGGACGAGGATCCGGAAGCGTCCGATCCGGCGGATTCCTTCGCAATCTGTTCCGAAACCGACCCGGTGGAAGGTGCTCAGCCCATAAGAGGCAAAGTAACGCTGAAGGATGTGACCTTCGGCTATGTTCCGGAAAAGACCGTACTGAAACATGTCAGCGTAACGGCGGAACCCGGTCAGAAGATTGCCTTTGTCGGTTCCACAGGCGCCGGAAAGACCACCATCACCAATCTGATCAACCGGTTCTATGATATTGAAGAAGGGCAGATCGCCATTGACGGTATCGATATCCGGAAGATCCGCAAGGATTCCCTGAGGAGCAATATCGCTATGGTTCTTCAGGATACCCATTTGTTCTCCGGAACGGTCCTGGAAAACATCCGGTACGGGCGTCCGGATGCAACGGATGAAGAAGTGATAACGGCTGCCAGAACCGCCAGCGCCCATTCCTTTATCGAAAGGCTGCAGGATGGGTACCATACCGTATTGGAAGGGGACGGCGCCAATCTGAGCCAGGGTCAGCGCCAGCTGCTGAATATTGCGCGGGCTGCCGTTTCCAAGGCTCCTATTCTGATATTGGATGAGGCCACCAGTTCAGTGGATACCCGAACCGAAAAGCATATCGAGCGGGGCATGGACCGGCTGATGAAGAACCGCACGACCTTTATCATCGCCCACCGGCTGTCCACCGTGCGAAACGCGGATAAAATCATCGTGCTGGAGCACGGCGAAATCGTGGAACAGGGTACCCATGAAGAACTGCTTGCCATGCACGGAAGATATTATCAGCTCTATACCGGGGCGGCGGAGTTGGATTAAAGCTTATCCGCGACGATCCACTCCAACCCCAGTTCCTCCAGCTTTTCC
>ENA-UOOK01002472-UOOK01002472.1-fermentation-metagenome-genome-assembly--contig:-NODE-2472-length-22666-cov-13.800628_pt1 | contig 22666 bp, 28 predicted proteins | sample MGYA00245777_ERZ724023 | MGnify/ENA primary metagenome ERZ724023 (study PRJEB28704, sample SAMN03018312) | fermentation metagenome | biome: anthropogenic terrestrial biome; feature: soil...
AAACTTTCACCGGAGGCTTGCCAGTAGCGGATGTAGTTCATCAGCTTGTCCACGTGGGAATCAAATCGCTGTTGGCCTTCCATTGCACTCCAGACTTTAATGCCGTTCTTCACAAACCATTCCACAACGAAAGGCGTTTCATCGTCGCGCCGTCCAAGACGGTCAAACATGAAAATCAGAAGATATCGAACTTTTTCAGGGCAGCCGCCTGCTGTATTTCCCGGATGGCATCCCTGTCTTTTGCCGAGACCTTAAACCCCGACACGCCTTTCTCGCTGAATTTCTTGATGATTTCCCATCCTTCACTGGCGGCAAATTCACGGCAGTATTCTTCCTGCATCGGGATGTCGTCTTTTTTCCACCTGACCTTTTGTGGAGACACGGTATAAGCAGTAAACTCTCTCCTTTTACGACATAGCGGTATTTCCTTTCTGGTATCCGGAGAGATTCCTGCCATTTGTGCATTTTCAGTTTTCAAGGTGCAGGTTCATGGCCTTATTGTCTCACACCGGATACCGAATTGTCCAGTTTGCGGCGATCAATCTGTCAAAGAATTCAGATAGGCGCTTTTCAGGATGCTCCGGACAGTTTCGAGAGAGGAACCGTTCGTGTTTTCGGGGAAATTCATCGTGACATGGAACCCGTCGATGACGGTTTCGATTTTCTTCTCATCCAGAGCAGCGGGGAAAGGGCGAATCGGAGCATGATTTTCTGATAACATACGACTCACCTCCCGGTTTATTTCAGATTCATCATCGGCACCACAGGAATAGGCTGGCCCAGCTGAACAGGGCCAGCCCATGAACTCTGATGCCGATGTTCTGCCGTATTTGCCACGCGCCCCGGCAGGGGGGATATTTCAGGCTGCGGCCGGTTTTGCCGCATCATAGCTCCGCAGATACCGCTTTCCATTGCCGGTGGATACGCATACCACAGAGGCTCCTCCTCAAGTCCGTGGGAGGTCGTGAGAAAGTATCATTGTCCCCCGCACATTGTCGTCGCGCCCGGCCTTCCGAAGCCGGTTCGGAGAGAACGTGGATCGCTCCTGCCCATGAAGGGCCATCGTCGCGCCGTCTCTCCCGCCGCTTGCCGCTCCTCGCGGCCGCGCGGGGAATGTACCTGAAATACCGTATATTCAGTTTTCAAGGTTCAGGTGAAGGGAAAAATAATCCCTTCATATACCATTACATTTTTGGGGCAAAACGACATGGGCTACAGGGGCTTTTTCAAAATTTTTTCTAAATTTTTGAGCCCCCTGGAGATTGATCCCTTCACTGCATTGACATTCACCCCTTCGGCTTGTGCAATTTTAGCCTTGCTCAAGCCCAGAAAGTAGTGAGCGTAGATACGCTTTGCCTGCTTGTCCGGCAGCGAGGCAAGCGCGGCATAAAGCCGCTCCATGGTCACTTTGTACTCGTAGAACTCGTCGGGGAGCATGTCCCGGAACATGGCGTCGCGCTGTATCCCATCGTTCCGGTTGAGGGAATAGAAGGCTTTGTGACGGTATATCCGCATACGATAGGCCGCTTCATGCTCCTCAAACTCACGCAGAAGGGCCGCTACTTCATTTGGAACTTCGACAAAGCAGTCGGATGTATAGAACGGGTAGTAATCCCGAAGGTTGATCCTTTTCATTTCAATTCCTCCATTTCAGTTTTCAGTGTGGGCGAAAACCAAAACGGATGGGGCGGTGAACGGCATCGGACAAACTGAAAATCAGTATAAACAAGGCCGGGCTTACCATTTTCGGTAAACCCGACCATAACAGCTACCTGTTCAAGTGGTAATTCATCCGGAGGGTCCGAACTGTCCCCTTTCGATCTGTATTCTCTCCGTCGGTGATAGAGCCTGCTGCATAATATTATTGGATTTATGTAGGAAAGGCGGAAGAAAAAATACCACTCGATATTGTATTTTGCGCCCATACAATATCAGCCCTAACTCATAGACAACACCCTTTTAAAGCACTATTTTGTATTCAGTCAGATAACTTCACTTTACCTGTCATTCATGAAGTTCTTAAAAACAGGAAGAGTGAGGTTCATAGAGGCCGAAGAAAGAGGTTGCCTCCAGCCTTCATCATCCAGACCAAGTGGAAACTGGATCTTCCCATTTACTAAAGCAATCACGAAAATGAGAATCGCTGCGATAAGCAGTGTCAAAATAAGGAGTACAATTCGTTCCATGCTAACTTTTTTCATGCGGAAAACCCTCCAGCCGCTTAAATTTGTGTAAAAATTGATTTTTAACTTCCATATTAAAGACACTCTTGCAAAGAAAATGCAACAAATGTTTTATAATTCTATAATGATATTATAACTGCTTGTTTTCTAAATATCACTGGGTTGTAATAAAGATTTCAATCTGTTTATCATCCTTGAATTCCTCGTGAAAAAGTTTATGATGTTTTGGGAATAATCCAAGGGAGGGAGATTTACGCTACTTTTGGCTCTTTCCAGAAGTCTCCATAGCACGGCTTGACGACATAAAATACATAGTAATGAGATAGCTATTGCCAATAGAATAAAGCTGTCAGGGCATCTCAGATCCTGGCCGCTTTATTGAACACACTTGCTTTCGACTAAGAACCGTTCATATTTTTCTATATTTCTCAACTTTATAAACGCTAAGGCAGACAAAGCAACAATTTATATTTAGATTTTGTCATAATATTTTCAATTTGGATACTATTATTGGAATTTGATGAGGAAAGTCTTATTATAGTTTAAGAAATATTGTTTGGGAGGTGTTACCCCTATGTTACCTTTGCTGCTTTCCACCATCCAAAATGATGATGACAGAGCATTCCTGCTGAATCTGTATACCGAATATTACGCTCTTGCCCGAAATGCCATCAGTCAGGTGACACATGGTGGACAGGATACCGATGATCTGGTCGAGGATACCTTTCTGAAATTAATAGAAAAAATTTCTCTTCTTCGGGCCCTTGATTGTTGCAAAACAGCCGCCTATGTTGTCTATACAGCTAAGAGCATAGCAATCAACTTTATCCGACACCGGGATGTTTGTCAAAAGCATGGATACTATGGTGGGCAGAAGGACATATCGGAGGAGATGGCCGACGCAGAGGACCCAAGGGGGGATACATATCTACGTATGGAGAAGATTGAAGCTCTGTCGGATGCGGTGCTGAAACTGCCTGAAAGGCAAAAAGATCTTCTACATTTCAAATACACCCTGGATATGAGCGACTCCGAAATTGCGGAAAAATTGTCGATCAGCCCTGACAGCGTGCGAGAATATCTGACCAGAGCACGGCGAGCGATAAAAAAACTGATGGAGAAGGAGGGCGACTGATATGACAAGCAAAAATGATGACTTTCGGAAAAAGCTGTATGGAGAATATGAAGACAGCCTATTTCGTTTGGTGATGAACGATGCTGCAGAGAAAGAAGGAAAGTCTTTTCTGGAAGAAAATGAACAGCTGAAGAAGAAATCGGAAAATCAGCCGTCACCCGAAAAAATTGAAAGATTCCAGCATCGGTTGGATTCCCATATGAAAAGAAGGACTCGGCATAACGGGAAGAGAAATGTCTTCAGTATCCTGAGCAAAGTCGCTGTTATTGTCTTCGTAATGGTGGCAGTATTCTCGACCGCAATGGTTACAGTGGATGCTTTCCGTATCAGGGTGATGAATTTTTTGATTGACGTCCAGCCGGAATACACATCTTTCCAGATAAAAGACGGTTCGTCTGGCTCTAAAGGTGAAAAAATGGTGGTCAACTGGACCAATACTTATCTCCCAACCTATATTCCTGCAGGCTATGAGGTCGACAGTCTCACTTACACGGATCCTTTAAAGGAAATCACCTATCACAATCAGAAAAACAAGAATTTGGTGATCGACTATTCTGAAAGCGATGATTCCAATAATGTAGCAGTAGATACGGAAAAAGCCTCTGTGAAAACCATCCATATAAACGGTCATAAGGGTATGCTTGTGGTCAAGAATTCCCAGACCACGGTGGTTTGGGAGATGGATCACCACATTTTTGTAATTTGTACAATGGAAAACACCGACGAAACACTGAAAATAGCTCAGAACGTAAAATTTATCAAATAAAAGTTGTTGCATTTCGGTTCCTTCGGTGTCTTTATATATGAATTCAGAACGAAGGAGATAAGTCCATATGAAAAAATTCATTAGCGTTATCCTTATGGCTCTGCTTGTCGCTACTTTGACCTTTCCGGCTTTTGCGGCAGAACCACCGGCCAGCAGGGACAATTCAATTCCCATTCACTCAGACTACGTGAATATTCGCCTTTTGCAGGCAGGACTTGCGATCGATTCGTCAGGAAGGGCAAGCTGCACAGGTCGTGTCACACTTTATAGCAACTCAAATACTGCGAATCTTACATTGGCACTCCAAAAATACACAGGCAGTGGCTGGTCTACGATAAAAACATGGACAGCATCTGCCCGTGGGACTACACCCACCAGCGTTGTGAAATTTTACTATGTAGCTCGAGGACAATATCGCGTGAGTACTACGGCTAAAATATATAATTCGTCTGGAACTCTTCTGGAAACACAAATAGTGTACTCCGCCACGAAGAACTACTAAGTAACCATATGATTTTTGTAAAGGAATCAACTGTGAAAAAAAATTTTTCACATATTTTGTGTTCTGCTTGCGAGATATATTCCTTTCCACGTTATTGCATGAAAAAACAAGGTTTGGGCAAATTTGATTGCTCAGACCTTGTTGAGTTTACGAGATATTTAGATAACCTTACAAATGAAAACCGCTGAACTGCTATTGTTAATATAGATTCCAGTAGAACCAGCCTTTACGCCAGTGAAAGCATAGTAGTAATCATTTCCGGACTTACTTGCGAGGCTGGTGGAGACAATCCCGCCTGTCCCTGCAACAACAAGAGGCGGGACAGAGCAAGTAATTTTGGCCTGATATTTGTTCCCTTTATTGATAGTTACTGTTGAATGGGTATCACAGATAAAGGACGCATCTACCACATTGCAAATAAAAACAGCAGAAGCACTTCCGTTGATGTAGATTCCGGTAGAACCGTCTTTTATGCCGGTGAAGGAGAAATAAAAATTATTTCCAGACTGGCTTGAAAGAGCAATGGAAACGATACCGCTTGTTCCAGCGACAACATCCGGGTATAGCGAGCAAGTGATTCTTGCTATATATTTATTTCCCCTTTGGATACCGACTGTCGAATGGGTATCACAAGTAAAGGGAGCATTGTTCCCAGAAGAAGTATGCGTCCAATAAGCCTTAGGACCTTTTAAATTTGCGTCTGCTTGGGCCACTGTAGTATAACTATAACCTGGGTCCAATATAGATGCAGAACTCGTAGCTAAAACTGCATGGGGTGTGCCCGTGTAATAAACAATGGGCCATGTATTATAATCGGGTTTTGTGGTCGTATGGGTAAATTTAAAAGTTAAGCCATTGTACGCAATTGAAGCTGTATACAAAAAGGCTCCGTTACTATTTGTACAATTTGCTATTACAGCTTTAATAACAGCTAATTTACCAGTATCATCGCTGATCGCAAGTTTTTTGCAAATTATCATTGCCGCACAGCAAACGACACAACCCTCCTTTCCCACGGTTGAACTTCCAAGTTTAAGATCCTTCCATCTTGAATTTTTTTTGACTAATATAACAGCTGTCTGCCATTTTAAAAGCCTCCATTTTAATAGTTACAACAATTATATAAATTATTTGTCTGGACATAACGACATTTATAACGTGTCCAATTTATAAACGCCGAAATAACTCATTCATTGCTGTACATCTAATAAAGAGAGATTAAATTCAATTTTGTAAACGTAGTGAAACACTGCCGCATTGTCAGTTTTTTTCTTCTATATGGCTCATTTTTGTGGGGGTTGAGATGTTGGATCACATCCTTTAATTTTTGCGGGAGTGGCAGTCCAATAGACCCTGCGTTTTCAAGAATACTGATCTCTTCATTAGATAAGTAAACATAACAAATAAAAGTTCTTAAGAAAACGCTGTTGCAGATTGATCTTTTGAGTGTCTTATGTAGTGTGAAATAAAAAGTGAAAGAAGTTTGACCCCATGGTAAAACTGATCTGCGCCCATTCGGACAGGACTCGAAGTGCAGCTGCGGTTGGCCTATCGCTGCTGCTTGTCACTGCGGCAGGCTGTGGAGCGTCCGATCAAGGACAATCCAGTTTCAGCGACAATTCTTCCTCCCCTTCGCTGGTGCTTTCTTCTTCCTCAGCCTCGGTTTCGAGCGAAGATACCGAGATTGAACGCGGCGATTCGGCAGTCTCCGATTCAGACAGGGAAAACGCATCCTCTCAGGACCAGCAGACTGTACTCAATCAGACCCGCGCGGCGCTGAACACAAAAGGCACCGAAATGCTTCCGGCTGCCCGGAGACTTCCAATCAGCGTACCGGTAACAAAAGGGTGTTCGTTGACAGCCACCACATCATCCCAGCCGACGCACTATCAGGTGAAGTTCTGCGAAACAAGCCAGCCGGTCGAGATTGATTCGCCTGCCGCCTCGAAAGGAACGCTCATCGCAACGGTGGAAGGCATCCAGTATAAAAATGCGGCCAGTGCCAATGAAAATATTTCCGGTTATGAAAAAGTGGATGCTTCCAATTCTGAAGAGCTTTTTAATCTTGGCCATAACATTAAAGCCGTGGGAGATGCGGGGACGGGCCACAAGTACCTGACCTGGAACGAGGGACGCTGGTGCATCAAGGTAGACAGCCCGATCGACCCGGCTTTTCAGAACAAAGAATATCCGGACGGAAAACAGCTTGCCAGAAATATTGTCGCGTATCTGGAGGACCACACGCTGCCCGCGCCGCAGAAAATCGGTGTCATCCAGTGTGTTATTTGGAATCAATCTTATGAGGCGACCGTTCAATGGCAGGAGAATCAAATGGTCTATCAGGTCACCAGCGAGGACCCGATGACAGCTTTGAAGGTCGCTGTGGCGATGAAATAGGATATCTCCGCGATCTATCAAAAGAGTTTACTCATAATCAGTAACTGTAGAAGGCTTCAGCATTGAATTCTTCCAGTTTACCGATAAATATTTTTAAGGAAGGGAACCTATTAATGAAAAACAGGTTATTTCATGTTCTCTGTGTACTGCTTGCCATTCCGATTCTTTTCGTCAGTTCTGTTTCGGCTGCATCCAGTGCGCGGAGCGACACCACGGGGAATTTCACGGTCCCGCAGGGGAGGACCTACACATTCAAAATCACGTCCTCCGGTAAACCAACCCTTGTCGCCGGCTCCAGCTCTTTTCGGTATGTTTCCACGGCGAAGTCAGGAAACGATTATTTCATTAAATTCAGCGCTGTGGGGAAAGCCGGGGACGGCTGCGGTTTCTATTTGGACGGCAGTAAAAGCCCAGTCGCAATCGCAGGTATTCTGGCGGATATTCCGCATAGCGACACGACGGGAAATTTCACGGTTCCACAGGGGAAAACCTACACATTCAAAATCACGTCTTCCAGCAAGCCGACTTTGGTTGCCGGCTCCAGCTCTTTTCGGTATGTTTCGACGAAGCAGTCAGGCAGCAATTATTTTATAAAATTCAGCGCCATTGGAAAAGCCGGGGACGGCTGCGGCTTTTATCTGAATGGCGGTAAAAGCCCGGTTGCGATCGCAACCATAATACCAACTTCCAAAACGACAAGTCTGGCGTTTGCTGAAGATGATCATACAAAGGCGATATTTCATATTGGCATGACAGCAGATCAGGTAAAACAAGCTATAACTGAGAACCAAATGCAAATCGTGCAAAATGAATATCCAAGTTCGAGTTTAATTTCTACTGATAATGGAGTCGATTTGCTTTTTGTACTTGGAACGGATTCATTAGGTATGATATCGATTAATTCGGTTTCAGACACACAACTGTACAGTCCTTATGAAACACAAAAAGGGTTAAAAATAGGCGACACAGTTGAGACGGTTAAAAAATTATACGGGGAACCTGTGGAGCAAGAAAAATATGGGGATGATATAAACGGTCTGGGCGTAGCCTATTATTACGATATTCCCATTAATTTGGATGATTATTATAAAAAACAAACTGTCAAGAATAAAAGTGATAGAGGTGTTTATTTGCGTATTAACATATCGCAGTCAAAAGGAAATAATTTTGATAAGGTCGTGAATATGATTTATGCAGACAAAGCGAATTACTGAATTACATCTACCAATCTTTATAAATTTGTCCTGGAGTTTTGAGGGATTACTTAAAACTACCATCGCGTGTTTTCTGTAATCCAGTTCCTCAAACTGGGCACTGACAAGCGTTCTAAATCAAAGATCCGAAGCAGCTAACCCTTTTCGGGATGACTACTTCGGCTTTTTTGCGGGCCGTTTTTACAACGGCCCTTTCTTTTCGCTAAGTTCCAGGTTTTCATTAATCTACTTTGCAAATGAATATTGCCGATGTGCTATTGTTAATATAAATTCCCGTGGAACCAACCTTGACGCCTGTAAAAGCATAATAGTAATCGTCTCCAGATTTACTTGCAAGGCTGACGGAAACAATTCCACCTGTCCCGGCACAGGAACAGCCCGCAGGTGTTCTCGCTGCTCAACTCCGTCAAACATATCGGAAAACCCGGATCCGTCGTTCACCAACCGCTACAGCGCCTACAAAATCCCTGTGAAAGCCGTACTGGGCGTCAGGCATATCCGGATTCGCTTCTTTCAATTCCGCCAACTAACTCATCTCGCTTTTCCTTTTCTTCTACAATTTCGTTCGCCTCCATTCCGCCCTCGACGACCTTACCCAGGCCCAGGTTGCCGGCCTTCAACTTCCAGTCAAAAGCAAATACAGGCTTTTGCTCGTCGCTTGATGAAATTTCTTGTCCCAGCAAGTTATTCTTCCACGTTTACTTTACAGAACCGATTTTGGGGTTCTATCATTTAAAAAGGAAAAAACAAGCTAATTGTAAATGCTTTTTGATATTTTTTTGTTTAGGGCCTGTCCCATATTTTCGCCTTTAACTTTTTCAGTGCCCGATTTTTCATCTGGTTGACTGCTTGCCGGGAAGTGCCGAGCTTTTGGGCGGATTCACAGACGGAATATTCCATCAGATAGATCATTTTTATAACTTTTGTTTCAGATTTTGTGAGTATTTGTTCAATGCCGGGAAACTCGTATTCAAAATAAGTATCGTTCACCGCCGAGGCAGCTTCCAAAGAATACAATTCATCTTCTCTAAAATTGGAATTCAAGATAAAGTGCTGAAACTCTTTAGAAGTAACCAATTTTTTAATATAACTGTTTTTAATGGATTTGTTTATATATGATACCAAACCGCCTTCGCTTTTGTTGTGTATCCGTTTCAATTTCATATTATGAATAAATTCAACAAAATCGACGAGGAGGTCATCATAGGCATCGTCATAGCAAAGTCGAAAAGCATATTTTTTCAGCAGGGGTTGGAATTTTTCAATGAGCTTTTCTGTTGCATTTTTATCGCCGCCCTGTGATCTAAATATTAATTCAGCGGTCATAGAACGTTCCCACCTTTCAACTGTTAAAGAGGTGGGCGTTCCAATATTTGTAAATATTCTCGGGAATTAATTTTTCAACATTATAATCTGCCTTCTTTATAAGACAATCTGTGAATACGGTATAATCACATTTTTCATATATCTTTTCAGATTGTCTTGAAAAGCGTTAGTTGGCTGTTGCTCCGTCATTACGCAGATTTTGTTCTCATATATAGAGACATCAAGAAAATCATTTTGCAACATTCGAATTATGTTGATTCATGTAATTCAACTGCTCGTTTTTAAAATAGGGATAGAAAAATTAGTAAAAACATTGTTGCAATTCATCTGCTTCAGTGTCTTTCTTTATGGGGATAAAGCAGCGATGGACCTTATTTATAAAATCTGGAGATATCTCACCGACTTAAAGAATAACCCCACTGGTAGGCAAGTCTTAAATTTAGATTATTACGAAAAATGACAGGAATCGACTATTTTCCCTCTTGAGTTGTGTAGTTAGCTGTCTGGAATAGGCGATTAAATGTCCAAAAAATAATTATGAAATGATGTTGCAGATCGGCTTTCTTGTTGTCTTATACTATAGAGGTAAAAGATGACTTTCTATGTTGTCCTGCACGTCGAACATAGAATTTTTGGAAAGAGGGTGATCCCATTGCTTTCATGGAACTTGTGAGCAAGGAACTTTCTCTTATAGCAAATTCACAAGTTAAGTTAGGAAGTTCTTTGCTGTCTGTTTTAGAAATTTAGGAAGTAGGTGAATGGGTGGAAAAAGTATTGTGTGGTTTTATTTTTTGCACTATTCTCATGGGATTAATATCGATGACCGCTTGTGATTCTGTTCTGGAAAACAGCAGTGGAATACATACTACCCGAAACTCGTTTGGACTTCAAGCAAGTTCAAAGCAGAGTGCGGAGAGTGACACGGAAGGTCAACCTTATTTCGCAACCATTCAATGCGACGCTTTTACTTTAAGAGTTCCTGACGATTGGAATACAGAAACAAAACCTGAGGTGGTTTTCAAAAAAAAGAACCAAGTAATCGGTGGCGTGTTTGAAATGAGTTATGATGCTACGCAGCCGCTCTCCCAGTTCTATGGAAACCACGCAGAAGAAATCAGTAAAAAAGAAATCAAAACGTTTTCATTTCCAGCAATGGAAGTCATTTTACGGCGATCATCACCGGCAGCTGCAAGCGAACAATCCTCTGTCGATGAGCTGCATTATTACTTTATCAAAAAGGACAGTAAGGTCGTATATGACCTGAATTTCAATTTAGCTTTCGTGGATAATGAAACGGCCAAGGAAATAGCTCAGACTTTCAAGATAAATTTATCGACAGCAAAGGGAATACAATAAAAACAAATTCTTCAAAGTTAACTTCAAAAGCAAATACAATTAGTAGCTATAGTGTACCTTATACCATTCGCGTTTATCGCGTAAGCCAACAAGTAACACAGGAAATCAATTTTGAATACTATTGTAAAAATGTTCTGCCAAATGAATGGATTAGCAGTTGGCCCGCAGAGTCGTTAAAATCCGGAGCAGAAGCAGTAAAGATGTACGGTTGGTATCACGTCCTCCATCCGAAATGGCCTGGATTAAATGCGGATGTCAAAGATACGACTGCCGACCAAGTCTATAAGTACGGTACTGCTACAACAGCAACAACAAATGCGGTTAACAATGTCAATGGAGTTGGATTGCAAAATAGTAGTGGAAATATTTTTGAGGCGCAGTATTTGGCAGGAAATAGTGGTTCTGCGGGAACACAACATTCAGGTAAAATGTCTCAGTATGGGACAAAATATTTAGCTCAGAACGGTAAAAATTACTTATACATGTGCCATTACTATTACGATTATTCCGACAAATCAAGTGGTACCATTGTAACATTTAGCTATTAATACAACAAAAATACCCAAAAGATTGCTTACGCACAAATTACGACAAGTAGCATTTATCCATTGATCTGATATTGCACTTTAAGCTGCGGATGATCTCGGACCAATCCGCAGCTTACCTTTGTAAATAAAAAGTTAAAAGATTGATCCGCATTCAACAAAATTCCATGGAGATGATTTGGTGCAAAAGCTGGATCGCAAAAAAGTTTTAATCTATATTCCGTTCCTTTTTGTGTTGGCCTTGTTATTCTTTCAATATTCGTACAGCTTTCCGCAAGGGGACGATTTTACCTTTTCCATCAAAGGCGGGTCGATCCAGAAAATTTTCACATTTTATCGATACTATTACTCAGTGGCAGGGTCACGACTGGCAAATCTGTTTGCGCAGATTCTTCTGCTCGACGGATTTCGCATCTGGAAAATTTTGACGCCTCTCGTGATCTGCGGAATATCGCTTCTCCTGTTTTACTATATCAGGGGCTATATCGTCCCGAAAGGACCTGAAACGCCGGTGCGGTTTCGCGCGGACTTCTGCCTGGCTGCCGTCTGCGCCGTTTTTCCCGGCCTGATGCCGATAAAGCATAATCTCTACGGTGACACTTTCGTTTGGATGGACGGATCGTGCAACTATCTGTATCCACTTTTCCTGATGCTGATTGGTTTTTTGCCGATTTACAGCATCCTACGCGACCGTCCGTTTCCCAAACCGATTCGATATATTTCTCCGGTCTGCTTCTGCGCCGCCGGACTTTTGCATGAGCAGTTGGCCTTGCTGATTTTCGGCATGTGCATAGCGGCAATGCTTTACTTGATCCGGTCAAAACAGATGACCCGATCCGTTTGGACACTTTGCGGGCTGTCTCTGCTGATCGCGGCTTTTACGCTGGTCTGTCCGGGTGGGTATTACCGGCTGCATAGCCCGGCACGCCCGAAGAACAGCCTCGGAATCAGAGGCGTTTTTCTGAATAACCTGCCGACTTATTTCAGCAGCATCTTCAACGACTTTCTCTTTTGGGTCATTCTCATGGGCCTGTGTGCGCTTTATATGATTCACATGGCCGGAGATGGGAATGGCCGGGCCTGCTCGTTTTTCAATTTCTTCCTGACGGCCGGCGCCGTCCTTTTCGCCTTGTCTCCCATGCTGAAACTACCGAATGCGCAGTATGCCGAGCAGATCAATTCCAAAATAAAACTGCTGGCGGAAATGGCCGCCGTGGGTTACTGGATTTCTTTTCTGATAGTCTGTCTGATTGCGATGATCCGGGCGGCAAAAACATGCAGAAAATACCGATACGCCGTGGTGCTGTTCGTCGGTATGTGGAGCTCCCAGGCAATCCCCGCGGTCGTAGGGTCCTGGGGACGACCGCTGCTGCCGTTGGTACTGCTGGATTTTTTGCTGGCCGCTTCGTTGTTCCAGGAGCCGCGTTTCAGGTTCGGAAATTCCGCGCGTTTTTCCATAGCCGCCGTCGGCCTGTGTTCCATGATGATCGCCGTGGCGATGACCATGAGGAATTATGGGGTGTACCTCGATATCGAACGCCAGATCGGCGATGTCCGCAGCGGAACAAGCAACACGGTCGTGATCGACAACCGCAAATTTCATTTGGAATTTATGTATTCCAATGCGTTCGGCCACTTGTATGCAAAGGACATCAGAGACTACTATTCGCTGCCGAAAAATACAGTCTTGAAGATCATCGAATAAGCGATTTCATTTTCTCACCGCGTTCAATGACCTTTCCACAGATATGACATGTTAGACAAGGGTACTTCCGAGGTATTTCGGAATGTCCGACCGCCTGAGTATCCGGTACAAATTGGCCCCTGCGTACGCGGCAAAGATATTTCTGATTTCCACATTTTTTTGCTATCACAATAAAAGTTTTGGTTGTTGTATTTTAGGTAGAAAATCTGGTATGATTTTGTCACCAAGATCCGTTTCTTTTGAAAGGTAAGTGGTGGTGAAACCATTACATCAGAAAAATTGATAAGATCTCAACTTTCACTAAACTTCATAATATGAAATCTATTATCAAGGAGAAGATTCCCATGAAAATTTGCAAAGCTTTTGTGGTTTGCCTGTCGGCGCTTTTATTCGCCGTGTTGGGCTGTAATATTCCCGGCGAGCAAACGACAAGCTCTGAAGCCGGTACCAAAGCGAACTCTTCTTCATCTCCCGGCGTTGGTTCATCGGAAAACAGTCAACCGGAAACTTTTTGGAGCGTTTCCATGGTGACCGAAAAAGTGGGCTATGCTGTCACGAAAAATTTCCATCTTCTGCGAACCGAAAACGGATGGGTCAGCTGTATGGATGTACTCATCTTGCGGAATCCCGCCGCAGATTCAGGAAACCCGGCCGTCTTTGCGCTGAATGAGAATACGGTGTATGCGGCATTTTTCACCGATTCGGGAATCGAAATTGAAAAATCAGCCGATGCTGGAAAAAGCTGGTCTAAGTCCAGAATCAAAATGCAGACAGATGCCTTTGGTAGCGGATATGGCGGAAGCCTTGCCCTGAGCTTTATCGGCGCGTCTGAAGGATTTCTTCTCAGCAGCGGCCTGCCTGCCGCCGGCCAAATGGAAAAAGCTCTCTACTGGGCGACCGGACGGGGAAACGCCTGGAGTTTCGTGGGCAGAAGCCAGAATCCGCAGTCGGGAAGCAAAAAAATGGCCGGCATCAACGGCTACACAACCGGCATGTCGTTCTTCGGATCGGGCGCCGGTTATATCACCTGCACCTATCACGGGCAAAAAGAAATTTCAGTTTACAGGACGAACGATAACGGAGAGAGTTGGTCTTCTGTTGCGCCTCCCATTCCGGGCGGCTATACGTCTTTGGTTCATGACGACTATTACGCAGACGCCTACCCGCCCGCTGTTTATGGAAAAAGCCGGTGGAGCGCTAAAATGGAGCTGTATTTCTGCCATGGTGAGCAGCGCGTTCCGTATATCTACAGCACCCGAGACGGCGGAGCCACATGGAAAATAGACGGCAGAAGCAACCTGCTGATGAGAAGCTATTGCTTTACCGATGAACAAAACGGTTTTGGCCTCGATGAATACGGAGTACTGTACAATACGAAAAACGGTGGATTCAATTGGATAAAAGTTTAGAAAAGCGGCCCATAATGATTGATCACTATAGGCCGTTCTAATGTTAAATATAGCTACGGACATCTCAAAAAACTTGAAATCCACCATAAGATTTTCCGGTATCTGAATCGAACGTAATGCCACCTACAGTTACTGTTGACCCTTGCTTTATATCCCAATCTGTATAAGTGCTATGTCCTCTCCAACCGGTAGATTTGGCAAGCCATTTGTACGATACCCCGCTAACTTTGGAATAGAGATAGCTGAGTACAGCACCGGAACCGTAGGCTCCAATGTCATAGGCACTGCCTAAATTGGTAAATGCGGCAGAAATTCCATTAAAATAATTTGTTATTACGCTATGAATATCCGAATCCGATGCATCGTAATCTACGGCAAAAAAGATAGGCGTATAGTTCGGTTGATCAATATTGTTCTTGGCATAATTATAGGCAGATGTCCCATCGGAGTAACCTTTGTCATAAGAGAAGTAAGAAGCCGATGTAGGCCTCCCATTTTCCCAGACAGCAACAATCTCAAGGCCTGCTTTTGAAAGTGCCTTCGCTTCGGTTAGAGTTAATCTGTAATTTCCATAATATCTTGCTACAAAAACATACCCTGCTTTTTTAATGGTATTTGCAATATTAGTACAAGCCGAAGCAGTATCTAAACCATTAACAGACATAGTGACATCACCTTTCATTTGCTTTAGATGGACTTCTTTGTTGGTCAATAAATTTCTGTACTTGTGAATTCACTTTGTACACTTAATAAAGAGTGAAATCCATAATAAATGTAAATTATGAAAGCTAATCTTTTTTGTTTCCGTTAAGTTGCTGTAATATATCTTTTAACTTCTGCGGTAAAGGCAAACCTGTTGCGCCCGAATTTTCAAGGATACTGATTCCTTCGTTGGACAAGTAAAACATAATTAGCATTGTTCTGATGGAACTTCCAGTACCCATGATAGACTGGTCAAGAATATGACCCACCGCAACGAGTACGAAAATCATGGCTTTCTTGCAGATGCCTCGAAACCCTATCTCGCTTGAAATTTTCTTGTCGTGAATGGCCAGCAGGACCCCCGTTATGTAATCCAGTGCGACAAATGCAATCAGTGCGTAAATCAGGGAATCAAACCCTCCGAATACCCACCCCAGAAATCCGCCTATTATTGCAAATCCAACTTTGCATTCATCAATGAAATCCCTCATAATTATCTCTTTCCTCTCAAGAATTGTCTGTCCTCTTAGTGGAATAAGTGAATAATCTCACAGACATAGCGTGATTCCACCTATTAACTGATAGAGAGAGAAGCTCCGATATTTGTAAATGCGCCCACAAATTATTTATTATCTTGGCTTGCTTTTAAAGGATCGTCCCAACAATATTCCGTTTCTTCATTTATCTTGAACCGAGTATCGGGCAAGCAGGGCAAGGTGGTACACACCTTGCTATTTTGCTTCATTCCCCCTGACGGGTCATTTCGCAAAACTGCTTGTTGGGGAAGCTCCCCAATCCCTTCTGAACGCACCCTTCGGGTACGGCTGCGCGTCCTGCGGACGCTTGAAAAGAGCGGGGCGGCCTAACGCTGTCCCCGTTCGTTTTCTTTTTCCGGCCCGGCCGGTTCACGATTCAAAATCTGATCGACGTTTGCCTTTACCCGCAAAAGTTCCCGCATCTCCTTCCGGGCGGCGGTATATTCGGAATAGGTCTTCCGCTTTTCCGCCAACAGGGTTTCATATTCGCTTTGCAGGGACTTGACGGTCGGCAGCTTTTTGACATGCAAAGCGTCGAACGCCTGCTTCGCCGCCTTATGAAGTAGAAGGTCGCCCTCGTGCGCGGCATAGAATTTCTTGCTGTATCCGGCCTTGCGGTAAGCGATATAAACCGAACGGGTCTTGCTGTAATTGTAAATCTGTTTTTTCAGTTTCCCAATTTCGGCCATGCGGCTTTCCGCGGCCTTGATCCGTTCCGAAAGCTCATTAAAACGGGAGGCTGCCTTTGCGGTCCTGTCTTCCAGTTGACCGTACTCCAGAAGGTCGTTCTCACTCAGATAATTTAAGGTTTGCGCCATCTGCTTCAGGTTGAAAATCTTGGCCCAGCGTTCGTAGCCGGGGCCTTTGCCCGCCTGCAATTTTGCCTGGATATCCACCAGAAGACTGATCCTCTGCGGCGCGGTCTGAACCTGCCTGCTGGAAGGAAGGGACCGTTTCCCTGCGATGACTTCCCGGATTTCCTGCTCGGAGTACCCTTCGCCCAGGGAACGGAGACGGGTAAATTTTTTCTCTCCCTGCGCCCGGAAAGCGGGATATTTTCCCCGCTTGATTTCATAACCCGCCGCTTCCATTTTCAGCAGGAAGGCGTCAAAATCAGCGGGCTTTTTGAGAAGGACAGCTTCAATGGTACGCCGCAGTTTTTCCTGATGGGACAGAGGCTTTTTCTCACCAAGCCATTTGTTGTAGCTCTTGCCGCGGCGTTTCGGATTTTCAATAACGGACAGCCCGTGTTCGAGACAGATTTGATCGCTGAGCTTCCGGACGGCTCGGCCGGAACCGAGAAAATCCCGGAACTTCCGGGTGCAGTCCAGAGAGGTCGAATTGAAAATAATGTGATTATGGACATGGGCTTTATCAATATGCGTTGCGACAATAAAAGCGTGCTTCCCTTTGGTAAAGCGCATCGCCAGTTCATAACCGGCTTTGTTTGCTTCTTCCGGCGTTACTTCACCGGGCTTAAAAGACTGCCGGATTTGATAGGCCAGCACATCGTGCTTCCGGATTCTCCTTCCCGTCATGGCGGCGTATTGCCGCTTCGCAAGGAGAAATTCCGCGTCCACGATTCTTGCGTTACAGCCGAAAGAGGACACCAGCCTGCCGCCGTCGGTTTTATTCGGATTTTTGGCATAATCCGTGCGTCCCTTCATGGATTCCGCGATACTTTTCCCTTTTCCGATGTGCATGGAAATGAAACGGGTAGCAGCCATGAAAAGTTCACCTCCCGATGGGAAAACAACGGCTTATTTTTTTCATTTTCCTTGCCAATGCGGTAAAAATCCAGTATACTGAATGAGATGAAATAAACGGAAAAGGAAGGATTCCCATGCCGCGCGGAAAACGCAAATCCCTTGAAGAACAGATTGCCGATGTCGACCAGCAGATTTCCAAACTGACGGAACGGAAAAAAGCTCTGGAAGAGCAGAAGCGGCAGGAAGACGTGCAGAAACTTCTGGACGCAGCGAAGAAAGCCGGGTTATCTCCGGAAGAACTGGTTCAGAAACTCACTGAAAAAGAATAATCAAAAGGGCGGGAAACAGTGAAATGCTTCCCGCTTTTTTGATGGAAGGTAAATAAAAAGAAAAAGCGGCCCACGTTTCCAGACGTGAGCCGCAGACAGTACAAAACATATCGTCAGATGGATTTTATCAGATAATTGAGGTCGTCGATCTTTTCAATCAGCCAGGAAGCAAAAAGCGGAATCCCATAGGGGCTGATGAAATAGGCAACAATCAGCATTTCGATTCCGCCTTTGGTGTCCTTCATTAAGAACAGGGTCCCAAGCGCACAAACGAACAGCAGCATTGCCGCAATCGAAAGCAGCACCGTAGAAAAATTGCAGAGGAACCGGCAGACCGACACGAAAACCGTCAGCACCACCACGACCGGGAACAACAATATTTTTGCCAGTATCCGCATGGGATCGACCCCTTCCATTTATTTCTGCTTCAGGCATACCACTTCCTTTCCCAAATTGCAAGGGTACGGAAGGAACAAATGCTCCATTTATCAGATGCCGGTGAGCGCGGCCAATAGCTTTCCAGCCCTCTCCCATATCCATATTGTACTTTCGGAGCAAATCCTCCGCGTTTCCCACATAGAGGTTCCGAATTTCGCTATGAAAGTCTCAGAGAGCAGCATATCGGAAGCGCAGGGGCGGACCGTTGAAAATTCCAAATTTCATGATATAATTTTTTTGCGAAGGAAGCAGGTAAGGATAGAACCATCGCAAAATAGAGCCGAATCAGGCGACATCCATGATCTATTCCATAAATGAACTGAAGAAGCGGATTGTCCCGGTAGCAAAAAAATATCAGCTGAGTGCCGTATATCTCTTTGGTTCTTATGCCCGGAACGAAGCGACCGATGACAGCGATGTAGACGTTCTGATTGACAGGACAGGTTCCAGCGTAAAGACCTTGTTTGACATGGGCGCTCTATATAACGATCTGTGCGAGAGCATAGGCAAGGAAGTTGATCTGGTCACAACTTACGCGCTGCTCGAGGACCGCGCAAAAGACAGGACTCCCTGGTTCACTGCGAATGTTATGAGGGAACGTGTAGCCGTTTATAAACGACAGTAATTCCAAACTGGTCAAATAAATCTAAAATTTGCTGCTTTCGGGACGAATGCTCCATTTATCAGATGCCGGAGAGAGCAGCCAGGAGTTTCCCAGCCCTGTCCCATATCCGGTCGTACTTCCGGAGCAAATCCTCCACGTCCTCCGCATAGAGGTTCCCGGATTCGTTTACACGGCGCGCAATCTGATTGAGGTTGTTCGTCGTATTGCGAAGCAGCGTGACCATCTCCCTGACATCAGTTAAATCCAGCCGGACGACATAGCCGTCCAGCGCCATCTTGCGCAGATATGCTCCCAGGTTTCGGGTGCCCATCTGTTCCATCTTTTTCTGTATGAGTGAAAGTTCCTTTTCCGTCACCATAAAGTGAAGCTGGACTTTTCGTTCCCGGTTGGCCATCGTCACCGCTCCATTTCATGTTTCAGCTTTCTGCCCTGCGTCCCGCAGACGCAGGGCGCTTTCAAGTTCTCCAGCACGGAGGAGCGTTCCCGCTTTGCCGTGGCTTCTTCCTCCGCCGCCTGCTGCCGGGCGGGCGCATGGCTGTCGATGTCCAGCAGCGTATTCAGCTCGGCAAGGCGGGCGCTTTTTTGAGTAAGCTCCGCTTCCTGCGGGAAGGGCCTGCCGACTTCCGCCTTTGCCGCTTCCCTCTGCGCATAAAGGTTGTCGAGCTGGGCGTGAACCGCTTTCAGCCGTTCCGGCATGGAAGCGAGGACGTTGTCGATACGGGTAAGATTGCCCCGTGCATCCTTGCCAAGAGTTACCCGGTGGGTCATCTGACCTTTGAGGGTAAGGATAAAATCTTTGCCGAAATCCTCCACCGACAGGAACATGGAAAAGCCCCGGTAGCTGCCGATGGGGACCGGCTCCAGCCCTTTGACCTCCTTGCAGGCTTCCAGAATGGCGGCACCGGCGTTGTCTTTGTCGGTGAGCGAATCTCCCCGAACGACCATACCGGAAAAGCCGTCCTTCGGGTACGGGTGCGCTTCCAGCGTCGCCATATCCGCTTCCAGATCGGCGATGAAGCCCTTGCTGCGCTCGATCTGTTCCGGGAAGTATTTGAGCAGGTTGTCCTCCAGCCGGTACTGCTGGCTCTGATGACTGGCTTTGAGCAGCCGGAGTTTCGACACCTCGATATCCAGGTCCATTTTCTCCTTGATCCGCTCGTCCCCCGCGCATAGGGCCTTGATTTCCGCATAGGAAAGCGCCGTTTCGTCAATGTCCTCGCAGGAGCGCACCGGCGATTTGGAAGTCATAATCTGGCTGATGAATTTCTGCTTATTCTCGATGGTCTGCCACAAATAGGCATCGAATGTCCCTTCCGTGACGTAACGATAGATATGCACTTCGGGATTTTTGTTGCCCTGCCGGATGATGCGGCCGGACCGCTGTTCCAGGTCGCCGGGACGCCACGGGCAGTCGAGGTCGTGCAGGGCGACGAGGCGGTCCTGGACGTTCATGCCCGCGCCCATCTTGAATGTGCTGCCCATGAGGACCCGCACCTGCCCGGCGCGGACTTTGGCGAACAGCTCTTTCTTTTTGACCTCCGTGTCGGCGTCGTGGATAAACGCAATCTGTTCGGCGGGAATCCCCCGCGCGACGAGTTTCCTGCGGATGTCGTCATAGACGCTGAACGGGGCGGTATCAGTTTTCCCAGCCTGAGGCAGAGCGTTTTCCAATGCGTGAAGCTCCGTGCCGTCCGCGAGCTTCCCTCCGGCCCGTGCCGCCCGTTCCTGCTGTTTGGCGGCACGGCCTTTCGGTGTGGAAATATCGCAGAACACGAGCTGCGTCAGTCTGCCCGCCTGCCCCTCGTCCCAGATGCGGAAAATATTGTCCACGCACCGGTTGACCTTGCTGCCGGGGTCGTCGGGGAGCATCGGATTGACGACGCGTTGGTCGAGGCCGAGCTTGCGGCCATCCGACGTAATCTTGAGCATATTGTCGGAAGTCGGATCGACCGCGCCGGAATGGACGGCGGCGGCGCGCTCCGAAAGTTCCCGCACCATTCCTTTCTGGAGATCGGTCGGCTGGGCGACGACGTTGTGGTAAACCGCTTTCGGGGTGGGAAGGTCGAGCTGGTCGGCGGTCTTGATGTCGGCGGCCTCTTTCCAGAGCTTCATCAGCTCCGGCAGGTTGAAGAATTTGGCGAAGCGCGTCCGCGCCCGGTATCCGGTTCCTTCGGGGGCCAGTTCGATGCTTGTCGTCGTTTCCCCGAACGTGCTGGCCCAGCAGTCGAAATGCGCGAGGCCCCGCTCTTTGAGCGTGTCGTGCTGGAGGTAGCGCATCATCGTGTACAGCTCGGTCATACTGTTGGAAACCGGCGTTCCGGTGGCGAACACGACGCCCCGGTTGTGGGTGATTTCGTCGATGTACCGGCATTTGAGATACATGTCGCTGGATTTCTGCGCGTCGGAGGTGGACAGCCCGGCGACGTTGCGCATCTTGGTGTATAAAAACAGGTTCTTGTAGTTGTGCGCTTCGTCCACATAGAGTCTGTCAACGCCGAGCTGCTCGAAGGTGACCACGTCGTCCTTACGCCCGCCGTCGGTCAGCTTTTTCAGCTTTGCTTCCAGCCCCTTTTTCGTCCGTTCGAGCTGCTTGATGGTAAAATGCTCCGCATGGCTGTCCTTAAGTTCCTCCAGCCCGTCCTCGATCTCCCCGATCTGCTCCTGCAAAAGTCGTTCCTGACGCTCGATCGACATGGGAATCTTCTCAAACTGGCTGTGTCCGATGATCACCGCGTCGTAGTCGCCGGTGGCGATCCGGGCGCAGAATTTCTTGCGGTTTTTCGTTTCAAAGTCTTTTTTCCGGGCGACGAGAAGATTGGCCGACGGGTAGAGGCGCAGAAATTCGGACGCCCACTGTTCCGTCAGATGGTTCGGCACGACGAACAGGGATTTCTGGCAAAGGCCCAGGCGCTTCGCCTCCATCGCGGCGGCGGCCATCTCAAAGGTCTTGCCCGCGCCCACCTCATGCGCGAGCAGGGTGTTCCCGCCGTAGAGCTGGTGGGCGACGGCGTTCAGCTGGTGGTCCCGCAGGGTAATCTCCGGGTTCATGCCGGGGAACGTCAGATACCGCCCGTCGTATTCGCGGGGGCGGAAAGAGTTGAACAGCTCGTTGTACTTTTTCGTGAGGGCCTGGCGGCGCTCCGGGTCCTTCCAGATCCACTCCCGGAAAGCGTCCTTGACGGCCTGCTGTTTCTGCTGGGCGAGGGTGGTTTCCCTGCTGTTGAGGACGCGGCGCTCTTTGCCGTCCGCGTCTTCGACGGTGTCGTAGATCCGCACGTCCCGCAGGTTGAGGGAATCTTCGAGAATCCGGTAGGCGCTGGCGCGCTCGGTGCCGTAGGTCACATGGGCGGCCACGTTGTTGTACCCGACGCTGTTCTTGCCGGAGATATTCCATTCGGCGGTGAACTCCGAGTAATTCACCCGGATTCCGTCCCGCACGTTGTACGGCGGCTCCAGCAACTCCTCCATGAACTGCTGGATAGATTCTCTGCCGATCCAGGTTGCTCCGAGGCGCACTTCGATTTCGGAGGCGTCGAGGTCCTTCGGCTGGGCGGCTTCCAGCGCCTCGATGTTGGGAGCGATTTTCTCCGCGAGGTCCGGCCGCATTTCCGCGAGGGCTTTCGCCAGCCGCAGCTTGCGGCGCACGTTGCCGGAAAGGTATTCGTCCGCGGTGACGAACGGAATTTTCTCCAGATTATAAAAGGCTTTCGGGACGCTCGCCGGGTCCTGTTCGCCCAGGTCGCGGAAGATGACGCCTTTCAGCTCGCCGGCCAGTTCGTCCGGCGTCCT
>ENA-UOOK01002473-UOOK01002473.1-fermentation-metagenome-genome-assembly--contig:-NODE-2473-length-22662-cov-7.107179_pt1 | contig 22662 bp, 18 predicted proteins | sample MGYA00245777_ERZ724023 | MGnify/ENA primary metagenome ERZ724023 (study PRJEB28704, sample SAMN03018312) | fermentation metagenome | biome: anthropogenic terrestrial biome; feature: soil; material...
CATCACACACCCCTTGACTTTAAACGCCCGATTAGGTATACTCAATATTGCTGAGGGCGAATAGCTCAGTTGGCTAGAGCACCTGCCTTACAAGCAGGGGGTCACAGGTTCAAGTCCTGTTTCGCCCACCATTTTTTTGGAGCCGTGGTGTAGTCGGTTAACACACCTGCCTGTCACGCAGGAGATCGCGAGTTCGAGTCTCGTCGGCTCCGCCATCTAGCATCTAGCCGAGATAGCTCAGTTGGTAGAGCAGAGGACTGAAAATCCTCGTGTGGTCGGTTCGATTCCGACTCTCGGCACCATTTTTGTATCCATCTCTTGCATTAATAGTTGAAATTAGCTAAAATTAAGCTAGTCTACCGATAGGAGGGAGCCCCTTGCAAGATTTGCAAAAAAAGATTTTAGAGATTCTAGAAGAGGACGACCGCACTACCCCTGAAGAAATAGCCACCATGCTAGGGGTGTCCGCAAATGAAGTCCGGGCCATCATCGGCCAGCTTGAAGATAACAAAACCATCGTTAAATATCATGCCCTAGTTAACTGGGAAAAAACAGATGCAGACCTTGTGGAAGCCCTGATCGAGGTGCAGGTAACACCAGAGCGAGAGTTCGGATTTGATACCATAGCTGAACGTATCTATCGTTTTCCTGAAGTTCGCTCTGTATTCCTCATGAGTGGAGGCTATGATTTGACAGTTCTGGTTTGGGGCAGGTCCATGAAGGAAGTTGCTTATTTCGTGGCGACTAAGCTTTCAACATTAGAGCACGTGCAAAGCACTGCCACCCATTTCATCCTCAAGAAATATAAACAAGAGGGAGTAATCCTAGAAGACAAGGATGTGAACCAGAGGCTGGTGGTATCTCCATGAACTCCTTAGGTTTCAATCCTGTCTCGCCCCTAGTTAGATCCATCCCCCCCTCTGGCATTAGACGCTTTTTCGATCTTGTTTCAGAAATGGATGATGTAATTTCTCTAGGAGTAGGGGAACCAGACTTCGTTACCCCCTGGCGGATCCGAGAGGCAGCCATCTATTCATTGGAACGAGGCCGGACCATGTACACCTCAAACTACGGCTTGTTGGAACTGAGGGAAGCCATCGCCGAAGATCTTGCCGGGCGCCATAACCTCTCCTACGATCCCAAATCTGAGATCTTGATCACCGTGGGAGTCAGCGAGGCCATGGATCTGGTGATGCGAGCATTGCTCACTCCAGGCGATGAGGTGATCATTCCTGAGCCCTGCTACGTTTCGTATAAACCCTGTACTATTTTAGCAGGTGGCACGCCCGTTGTAATTCCCACCAGGGTAGAGGATGGTTTCAGGCCCACAGCTGAGCAGATCGAAGCTGCCATCAGTGATAAAACCAGAATCCTAATTTTATCTTATCCCAATAACCCCACAGGGGCTACTATGAGTGCCCAGGAACTTATCCCCCTGACTGAGGTTGCGCAAAAACATAATTTGCTAGTAGTTGCAGATGAGATCTACGATCATTTAACATACGAAGGCGAACATACATCAGTGGCAGCTTTGCCTGGCATGCAAGAACGCACAATCTTGCTCAATGGATTTTCCAAGGCCTACGCTATGACAGGTTGGCGGGTTGGCTATGCAGCTGCTAATCGAGAAATCATTGGCGCCATGACTAAAATCCATCAGTACACTATGCTTTGCGCCTCCATCATGGGGCAGAATGCTGCTCTAGAGGCTCTAAGGCACGGTGCCCCTGAGAGGGAGCGAATGGTGACGGAATATGACCAAAGACGCAGACTAATTGTGGCAGGCCTCTGTGAGGCAGGGTTGGAATGTTTTGAGCCTGGGGGAGCTTTTTATGTTTTTCCTTCAATTAAGGCCACAGGCATGTCCTCTGAGGAGTTTTGCGAAAAGCTCCTCAAGCAGGAGAAGGTGGCAGTGGTACCTGGCAATGCCTTTGGCGAATCAGGGGAAGGCTATATCCGCTGTTCCTATGCTTCATCATTGCAAGAAATTAAGGAAGCAATTGCACGGATCAGTAGGTTTGTTAAACCTTATTTGGACTAAGGTTTAATTGCGTATAAACCCAGAGCGTGATATAATTAATTTGAACAGGTTGGATTAACATGGCAAAAGCAAGGGTACAATATAGATGTCAGGAATGCGGCTATGAGCTAGCTAAGTGGGCTGGACGCTGCCCTTCGTGCCAAAACTGGAACAGCATTGTGGAAGAGCCAGTTAGTGTTTTGCAAAAAAAAGAGCAGCGTTCTCCCTCCTCTGCCCGGGCAGTGCCTATCACCCAGGTGGAGCGAGAGGCTTTCGCACGCTACGAAACAGGTATTGGCGAGCTTGATCGCGTTCTTGGCGGGGGTATAGTCCCCGCTTCTTTGATCTTAGTGGGTGGTGATCCTGGAGTTGGTAAATCCACACTCCTAATGCAGGCTGCCTGCCAGGTTTCCGGCAAGGGCAAGGTGCTCTATGTTTCAGGGGAGGAATCCAAAGAACAGCTACGCCTGCGGGCGGAGCGGCTGGGAACTTTGTCAGAGAACCTTTTGGTTTTAGCTGAAAACGAACTAGAAAACATTATTGCCCAAATTGAGGAGGAACCCCCTCTCCTTGTGATCATGGACTCCATCCAGACTATCTATAGTTCCCAATTATCCTCAGCACCAGGCAGTGTGGGGCAGGTGCGGGAATGCACAGCCCAGCTCCTTTATTTGGCAAAAGGCAGACAACTCCCCATCATCTTGGTGGGGCATATTACTAAAGCTGGGGGACTTGCAGGCCCAAAAGTGTTGGAACATATGGTGGATGCGGTGCTCTACTTTGAGGGCAGCATGGAGGAATCCTACAGGGTTTTGCGAGCGGTGAAAAACCGCTTCGGCTCCACAGATGAGATCGGTGTCTTCGCCATGGGCACAGAGGGCCTATCTGAGGTGGAGAACCCCTCGGAGTTCTTTCTAGCCCAACGGCCTAAAAATGCAGCAGGTTCCGTGGTTGTGGCAACCATGGAGGGCTCCAGGCCCCTTCTGGTGGAAGTGCAGGCCTTAGTGGGGCCAACAGCCTTCGGAGGGATTCCCCGGAGGCAAGCCAGTGGCCTGGATCACAATCGCGTCTCCACTATTTTGGCTGTGCTGGAGCGCAGGGTGGGGCTCCATATTGGCGCCCATGATGTTTACATGAACGCAGTGGGGGGATTGAGGCTAGGGGAGCCAGCAGTGGATTTGGGGATTGCAGTAGCCCTGGCCAGTAGTTTTAAAAATAGGCCTGTCAGCAGCGGACTGATTGTTATCGGTGAGGTAGGCCTCACAGGCGAGGTGCGAGCAGTGAGGGATATTGAGCGCCGGGTGGCAGAGGCAGCCAGACTGGGTTTTGGTAAGTGTCTCCTTCCTCACCACAACTTGCGGAGCTTGACCAAACGTAATTTAGAGGTAGAATTGCTGCCTGTAAAGACTGCTCAAGAAGCATTAGCACTAACTGTAGCCTAGGAAAGGAGCCGCTTCCGTGCGCGAGGAAAGGATTAGCGAAGATTTTCAGAAATATTTACGAATGGTGGCGCCAGGCACCCTCCTCAGCGAGGGGCTGGAGAATGTTCTGCGTGCTCGCACTGGCGCCATAATTGTGGTGAGCGATAGCGAAGAGGTAATGAAAATGGTTGATGGGGGCTTTCATATTGACTGCGATTTCAACTCGTCTGCCCTCTATGAACTAGCGAAAATGGATGGCGCCATCATCTTAAGCGGCGATGCTCAAAAAATCCTCTTTGCCAATGCCCAGCTGAACCCAGATCCCCTGATTCCGTCGTCTGAGACCGGCACCAGACACCGCACTGCCGAGCGCGTTGCCAAACAAGCAGGTGCTTTGGTGATCAGCATCTCCCAGCGGCGCAATATTATCACCCTCTATCGGGGCAATATTAAGTATGCCCTCAGAGACGTAGGCGTGGTGCTGGCTAAGGCCAACCAAGCCTTGCAAACTCTAGAGCGCTATAAGTCTGTGTTGGATCGAGCCTTGACAAATCTTACAGCAGTGGAGTTTGAGGACCTGGCCACACTCTACGATGTGACCACTGCGATCCAGCGGGCTGAGATGACCCGGCGGATCGAGCTTGAGATCCTCCGTTACATCACGGAACTGGGTACCGAGGGTAGGCTTGCCCAAATGCAGCTTGAAGAGCTGATGGTGGATGTGAAAAACCAAGGCTATCTTATTATCAAAGATTACCTTAACGACGAAGAGAAAACCCCAGAGCAGGTGGCAGAGCAGATTCACTCCTGGTCTGCAGATGATATGCTAGATCTAACCCTGATCGGTCGGGCATTGGGCTATGGCAGCAACATTAATGCTTTAGACGGGGCAGTTTTTACCCGAGGCTATCGGATCCTTACCAAAATCCCCCGGCTGCCTATGCCTGTGATCGAGAACCTGATCGAAACTTTCGATACATTTCAGCAGGTCGTCGCTGCCACAATCAACCAGCTAGATGATGTGGAGGGGATTGGTGAAGTTAGAGCGAGGGCCATCAAAGAGGGCCTTCATAGACTCCAAGAGCAGGTGATGTTAGATCGGCATATCTAAAATCTGGAAAAGTTGTATATAAATTGTAATAGTGAGGCAGAATAGGGGTGGAGGGAATCAGGAGGTGAAGATTTGATTTGGGAAAAATTGTTTAGCTTCGTGACCTTTACCCTATGTGCTTTTGGGGGCTATAATTTAGCCCACGCTAGCTTTGGCCACCCCTACCTAGGAATCAGTGCAGCTATCGGTGCTCTCTTTGGCCTTGCTATTGCGCCTTTTCTGTTGCGTCTGCTCAAAGCCACAGCTAAAGCCATCGACGGCTATCTGCAGCGAATTCCCCTTTCAGATTTTGTGGCAGGTGCCATAGGTCTTATTGTGGGATTGGTGATCGCAGCCCTGCTCGCCCCGGCGATCAGGCTTCTTCCCTTTGTGGGAAGATATCTAGTGCTCTTCCTCTACTTGGGCTCAAGCTATTTGGGGACGCTAGTTGCCCTGCGCAAAAGAGAGGACCTAGGCAGCCTGATCAGTGGCAAGAAGCAAGATGGTACGCGCTCTAATCGCAACCTGCCCCGGGGCTATTACAAGATCCTAGATACCAGTGTGATTATCGATGGCAGAATTGCGGATCTGTGTCAGACAGGATTTTTAGAAGGGGTGCTTGTGATTCCAGCCTTTGTTCTCGATGAGTTGAGGAAGATCGCGGATTCACCAGATCTGCTAAAACGCAATCGAGGGCGCAGAGGCCTGGATATCCTCAACAAGATCCAGCGAGATATGCCAATCCCAGTGCAGGTCCTAGAGCGAGATTTTCAAGAACAGTTGGACGTGGATAATAAACTTGTTAAACTGGCGAAATTACTAGATGGCAAAGTATTTACCAACGATTATAATCTTAATAAGGTTGCCGAGATTCATGGTGTGGCTGTGCTCAATATCAATGAATTAGCCAATGCAATTAAACCTATGGTCTTACCAGGTGAGGAACTAGCAGTGCAAGTAATCAAAGATGGCAAAGAACCAGGCCAGGGCGTGGCTTATCTTGAGGATGGCACTATGATTGTCGTGGACGGTGGTCGCAGGTTTATGGGCCAGCGGATTGAGGTCCTAGTTACCAGCGTTTTACAAACAGCAGCTGGAAGAATGATCTTTGCGAAACCGAAATTAATGGAGAAGGCATTGTAGAGAGAAAAGGATGTAATCGTCTTGAAAACAAATGGGAGAGGACAGATCTGGGCTCTGGTGGCAGCCGCAGGCAGCGGCTCCCGCATGGGGCTAGGCTTCAACAAACAGTACGCAAACTTGGGGGGTATGCCCGTTTTAGGGCATACCCTTTTGGCGTTTGCTAGTCACCTTTCTATTGACGGGATAATTGTGCTAGTGGCGCCAGGGGAAGAAGCAGAATTTCAAAGCAAAATTCTGCTTCCCTCCAAGGTACCCACAAAAATAGTGATCGGAGGCCGGACCCGCCAAGAATCGGTATTCCACGGCCTTCTGGCCCTGGAGAAGATAATCCCCAAAAACCTTCAGGCCCAAAGCTTAGTATTGATCCACGATGGTGCCAGGCCCCTGATTGGGCCTGAGCTAATTGACAAGCTGATAGCGGGAGCGGTAAAATATAAGGCAGTGGCTCCTGCCACCCCACCCCGAGATACCATCAAGGTGGTAGCTGAAGGTGGGGTTGTCGAGAGCACTCCACCCCGCGAAAAGCTCAGGCTTGTGCAAACGCCCCAGGCCTTCGCCTTGCCTCTGATCATGGAAGCCCACAGAGCTGCTCGGGAGGCAGGCTTCACTGGCACAGATGATTGCCAACTAGTGGAGCGTTTGGGCCAGGAGGTATACCTTACACAGGGCGATCCTGGGAACATCAAGGTAACTGTGCCTGTAGATTTAACTATCATGCGGGCACTACGAGGTGAGAGCATGAAAATCCGCATCGGCCATGGCTATGATGTACATAGGCTAGTTTCGGGGCGGCCCTTGATTTTAGGTGGTGTTCAGATCCCATATGAGCGTGGTTTGTTGGGCCACTCAGATGCTGACGTTTTGCTCCATGCAATTGGAGATGCCCTCTTGGGTGGGGCAAAACTAGGGGATCTTGGGAAAATTTTCCCAGATACTGACCCCAGCTACAAGGATGCAAGTAGTCTGGATCTCCTAGCGAAGATCGCGGCCCTGCTTGCCGAAAATGGCTATGGGGTTGCCAATATTGATGCTACTGTGGCTTTAGAGGAGCCAAAATTGGCCCCCCACATCCTCCAGATGGAGAAGAAGATTGCTTCTTGTCTGGGGCTAAATTCTGAGTTTGTCTCTGTGAAGGCAACAACCCAAGAGGGACTCGGATTTGTGGGTCAAAAAGAAGGAATTGCAGCCTGGGCTGTGGCACTATTAGAAGGGAGAGATTGATTATGCAGGTGAGGGTAAGGTTTGCTCCCAGCCCCACAGGCTTACTTCACATTGGTAATGTTCATACAGCGCTTTTTAACTGGCTCTTCGCCAGGCAGAGAGGAGGCGTTGTGGTCCTACGAGCAGAGGACACAGATACTGAGCGCAGCGAGGCTGCTTTTGAAGAGGGCATCTGCGAGGATTTGCGCTGGCTAGGATTAGATTGGGATGAGGGCTTAGAAGTTGGAGGAGCATATGGTCCCTATCGGCAGAGCCAAAGACAGCAGCTCTATGAGGAGGCCTTGGAGAAACTCAAGGCAGGGGGCTATGTTTATCCCTGTTATTGCTCAGTAGAGGAGCTGGAGGCTCAAAGAAAAGCTGATTTGGCCCAAGGCAAGCCCCCCCGCTACAGTGGCCGTTGCCGTAAGCTTAGCTCCCAACAGCGGGCTGCCTTTGAGGCTCAAGGCAGAAAACCCTCCTGGCGTTTTCATATTCCTCAAGACCAGACAATAACCTTCACAGATCTCCTCCGCGGTGAGTTCTCCTTCCCAGGCAAGGAGATCGGAGACTTTGTAGTTGTGCGGCCCAGTGGTGTTCCTACCTACAACTTTGCTGTGGTGGTAGATGACCTGAAGATGGAGATCAGCCACATCATCCGCGCAGATGAGCACCTGTCAAATACACCAAGACAAGTTGCCATCTACCAGGCGTTAGGTGCGCCTCTACCTCAGTTTGCCCATGTGGCAATGCTGTTGGGGCCTGATCGGCAAAAACTCAGCAAGCGCCATGGTGCTGTGTCTGTGGCTCAATACAGAGCTCAGGGTTATCTGCCAGAGGCCCTTATGAACTACCTGGCTTTATTGGGCTGGACACCGAAAGAGGGCGAGATACTATCGCGAGCAGAACTAATTGCCCAGTTTGATCTCTCAAAGGTGGCCACCAGCCCTGCCATCTTCGATCAGGAGAAACTGCGTTGGCTCAGTGGCCAGTATCTGCGAGGTGCAGACGATACGCGGCTAGTAGCTTTAGCTATACCTTATCTTTCAGAGGCAGGGCTTCTGCCTGAAGATGAGGCGGCCCGGCCCCCAAAAGAGTGGCTTGCGAGAATGATGGGCCTTTTGAAACATAATATACTCTCTTTGGGTGAGCTTCCCCCCTGGGCTAAGCCCTTTTTGGCGGAACCCAGCTACGAAGATCAAAAGATTGCCAAGCTTCTTTCGGGGGAGAATGCAGTCAGGGTTTTTACAGAGTTCAGTGCAGCTCTTGAGGGGAAAGCCCAGATCAGTCCCGAGGATGCAGCCGAGCTACTCCATCAGCTGCCAGGCGAGCTTGCATTGGGTGCGGGGAAGGTATTTCGGCCCCTTAGGGCTGCACTCACAGGGCAAGGACGAGGACCGGAGCTAGGCGAGATCGTCTCCCTTTTAGGACCTGCCCTTTGTCGGGCTCGGGTTCAGAAATTTATTTAAGCATTGTTGGCTAACATTTACCCGTAGGGGGAGTGGGATGATCAAGATACGTGGAATTCTTTTTGATAAAGACGGAACACTTTTGGATTTTAAGGCTATGTGGCTGCCTGTGATGGGGGAACTTGCAGCTGGGCTTATAGCGGAATATGGTCTTTCCGCTCCTTGCGGGGAGGCGCTCTTGGCCTCGATTGGAGTTTTCCAGCGGGAGATAGATGGCAGAGGTCTCTTCGCTACAGGTACAGGGGAGCAGGTGGGAGAGGCGCTTTACGATTGCCTATTGGAGCTGGGGATTAAGGCGGGGGTGCGGGAGGAGTTTGCACAGCAGGTGACCTTAAACGTCAACGCCCTTGCGGAGAAGTATCGGGAGCGGATTTTTCCCATTGGAAATCTGGCCGAGACAATAGGAGAGTTAAAAAATAGAGGCTTCTATCTTGGCACATCAACTTCCGATACCAAGAGAAGTACGCTGTTGTGCCTGGAGAGGCTGGGTGTTTTGGAATACTTTGATTTTTTAGGGACAGACGATGGTGTGCGTCAACATAAGCCCCATGGAGATCTGCTCCATGCTTTCTGCCAAGAGTTTTCCCTCCAACCGGATGAGGTTGCCATTGTGGGGGATACCCAGGTGGATCTGCAATTTGCCAAGAACAATGGGGCGGGTTTAGCTGTAGGTGTGTTATCTGGGCTAGGCACATGGGAAGCCCTTGCCCCCCTGGCAGATCTCGTGCTACCAGACGTTAATGCTTTGCTACGTGTGGATTATTTCAGCGGTCGAGGTTTGGAATAAACAGGTCCGGTTTCACAATTATGAGCTTATAGTTTCGATTTGTGCTTTTTACACTGGGAAGGCCTTGCTTGTAGCAATTTAAATACCGACATCTAAGCCTAAGCTTCGCACCGAAGAACGCTCTCCGTTGGTAAAGACGAGTAGTGGCTTGTAGTCATCAAGAAGATTGCATCATCTGAGGCTAAGTATACTAGAAGAAAGATTATCTTTTTCGCATAAGCACCTCCTACTTATAGTGGTTTCTTCAACAAACCCACAAGTCCGAAACAAAGTATTATTCTAATCGGGGATCTTAAAACCAGATCCGATTCATGCTTTTGTCAGGTTGAGAAAAATGCTAATTCCTTAAATTACCGCGCAAGTTACCGCGCAAGCTGCTAAGGTATCGACTAAGGATTAAAAAGTTGCTAGAGATTTGCAAAGAGCCAAGAATCTAAGCCAGACATTTCTCCTGTTGAGATTAACCTGAGAGCCATTTTTATCCAAGTTGACAAATGCAAATCTCCCTGATATACTAGTTATGGAAGCGGTTCCAAATGAAGGGAGGGCTTTACCATGAAAAAACAAATGAAAGTTGCTCTGATCGGTTGTGGAAGAGTTGCAAATGTTCATGCGAAAGCATTGAATGAATTGCCCCATACTAAGCTTGAGGCTGTAGTGGATATCAAGCCCGAGCGAGCAGAAAATTTTGGTAAACTTTATGATTGCCAGCGTGTTCTTACTGACTATCGTGTTGCTTTAGCTGATCCGGAAATTGATGCTGTGCAGATCTGCACACCCCATTATTTGCATGCATCTATCACCATCGACGCTGTTAGAGCTGGCAAGCACGTTTTAACGGAAAAGCCTATGGCCATTAGTGTGGATGATGCAGATGCTATGATTCGTGAGGCTCGAGAGGCAGGAGTGAAGCTGGGAGTAATCTTTCAGAACCGTTATAACGATGCATCTGAGGCTATTCGGGAAGCAATCGACGAGGGGAAACTGGGTAAACTCCTGGGAGCGAGAATGTTTCTTACCTGGAATCGGTCTGATGATTATTATAAAGGTAGCGACTGGAAAGGTACTTGGGACAAAGAGGGCGGTGGCGTCCTAATTGATCAAGCAATCCATACCATGGATTTGATGCAATGGTTTATGGGAGATATAGACGAGATTGAGGCCAAATATTATACCCGCGCTCATGATTTTATTCAGGTGGATGATGTAGCAGAGGGTACTTTGAAATTTGCCAATGGTGCTGTAGGCTTCATCTATGCCAATTGTGCCTATCCCTACGATGCACCAATTTTCTTGGAGATATATGGAGATAAGGGGCTAGCTCAACTCCATGGTGATGTGGCCACGATTAAAATTGGCAACAAAACCACGACTGTCCTGCAGAATGCAGAAGAGGTTGTAGGCAAACGTTACTGGGGTTTCAGCCATGAAAGACAGATCAGCGATTTTTATGAGGATGTACTAGCAGGCCGAGATCCGCAGATTGATGGGAGAGCTGGTAAGCTGGCCATGGCCATGGTCTTGGCTATGTACCACTCATCCAGAAGCAATGGGAAAGTGGACTTTGCTCGCTTCTTAGCAGGCAAGTATAAGGAACTTCCGGCCTGATGGCAACCATCTACGATGTGGCTAAAAAAGCCGGAGTAGGCGTAGGCACAGTCTCAAGAGTTCTCAATGCAAATGTGCATGTGAGTCCCCAGACCAGAGAACGTGTACTTCTGGCCATAGAGGAGCTGGACTATCAGCCCCATGCTGTGGCCAGAAGCCTTGCCACCCGTCGCACCAATTCCATCGGTGTTCTGGTTCCCTTTTTCACCAGGCATTTCTTTATTGAAGTGCTCAGGGGAATTCAGGATGTGGCTCATCGTACCGATCAGGGAATTTTCCTCTACAATGTTCAAAAACACGATCAAAAAGAGACCTATCTCGCACGGATTCCTGTGGAACGGCGAGTGGATGGCCTAATTGTGATCACCCTCAGGATCCGCGATGGCCATGCAGCTAAATTCCAAAAGGGTAAATTACCTGTGATTTTAGTTGATAGCTATCATCCTATCTTGCCCTCTTTGGTGGTGGATAACGCCTATGGTGCGAAACTAGCAACTGAACATCTTCTGGGGCTGGGGCATCAGAAGATCGCTTTTCTCAACGGCCTTATGCGCTATCATGCAAGCCGGGCTAGGAAGGATGGGTTTGAGGAAGCTTATAGCCAATCTGGCCTTCAGCCCGATCCCAAACTCGTGGTGGAGACAGAATTTGATCGGTCAGGTGGAAAACAGGGCATGGCCTTTTTATGGGAGAGAGGGGCCAGGCCCACTGCCATTTTCGCTGCCAGTGACCTGCAAGCAATAGGTGCGATTGAGTTTCTGAAAACCAAAGGTGTGCGGGTGCCTGAAGATATGGCTATTGTCGGCTACGACGATATCGAAATGGCAGAGCTCTTAGGGCTCACAACAATCCGCCAACCTATGTATACCATGGGAGCGGAAGCAGCAGAAAGACTGCTAGGAGGACTGGAACCTCCACCTACAACTGAAGGACCACGAGTCTACAGGCCGGAGCTTGTGATCCGGGAATCTACGGGTTGCTAACAAAGTTAGCAGCCCTTTCTTGTCTGGACTTTCGTTCGTACAAAAAGCCATTTGCCAAAGGATGATTTGAATTCTCCATTGGCGAGGAATAAATTTTGAAGGAGAACTAGAACTTTACATACCAAAACTTGGAAAAGGATCGCAGAGCTAGGTTTTTTATACGAAATGAGATAAAGACTTTCACTGTGATTTTAAAAAGAGAAGAGGTTGTTTTTTGCCAACCTCTTGTGCATCCAGGTATTTTTTTTAGGCGGTCACAACTTCCCGTTCATAGTGACTCGTCGAAAAAAAGTGTAGGGTGGAAATTTTGACATGAATTACTCTTGTTGCCAGCTGTTTTCCTAGTTCTAGTGATTGAGTAAAATTCCAGAAGATTGCCCCAAAGCCTTGACATTTAGGATAGGAGGTTTATAATGGAGATAAGATAATTTTTGGGTTTTTTGGGAGAGGTGGGGTGATGGAATTAACAGAGCGAAAACGCGAATTTTTAGCTGCAGTTGAGGAGTTGTACCGAGAGACTGGCCAGCCTGTCCACTACGAGGATGTAGCAAAAAGGCTCGAAGTCAGCAAATGGACGGCCTATGACATGATTCGTGATCTGACCCGGGGCGGTTTTCTAAGGGCCCAGTACCAGCGTCTACCGTCTGTGGGGCGCTCCAGGATGATAGTAGTACCTGTTTCCATGGAGCAGGAGTGGCAGCAAAATTTAGTGGGCATTTTAGAGATAATGCAGGAACTAAAAGATAAAAACCCAAAAACTAGCTTAGAGATCCTTTCCCAAAAAATAGGGAAACAATCTAAAGGTGTTTTTTGTGCCTATGTGATCGTGATGTCACTTATTGTTTTGCGCTCTGCAGTAGGCAGTGTCAAGGTTTTGGAGTTGCTCGCAGGAGGGCTTTGTCCCCAGGTTGTTCTGGCAACTTTGGGCGGGATGATGCTGGGACATTTTCTCAAGACAAAATCTGATGATCTCAAGGGAACACTTGATTCGTATCTGCCAAAGTATCAGCAATATATTTCTGAGGTGTCAGATGAGGAACAAAAGCAGCTAGTGGTATTTTTAGAGCAGGCTGCCCGTCAGCTGAGTACTAATTCTGGGATAGTTTTTAAAGGAGGTTGATAAATATGCCGAAAGTCCCAATGAAACAAAAAGCCATGACTTTTGCCATGCATCAACTATTGAAGGATCCTGAGAAGAATCTGCTGCGTTTAGTGAATCTAGCTGATAAGTTCGTAATCGAAGAGAATCACAAAGAGATGATCGGAAGTGTTAGGGATTTTTTCCAGGATAAGGACAATGTATGGTATCAGTATGCCATGAGGATTCTTGAAGATACCAATCCCCACGTGGTTAACACCATGGCAGTGAACTTCTTTATCAATGCCAATATCTTTGGTGTGCCAAAGCAGAACAAGACTGCTGAGGAAATCGGTGCTTCTGTGCCCTGGGCCATTTTGATGGATCCAACAAGCGCCTGTAACTTGCGCTGCACAGGCTGCTGGGCAAACGATTATGCTAAAGCAGATAACCTCTCCTATGAAACACTATCGCGGATTGTGCGTGAGGGTAGAGAGCTTGGCATCTATTTTTACGTCCTCTCAGGTGGGGAGCCCCTTGTGCGCAAGGATGATATCATCAAGCTGGCCCAGGAGTTTCCTGATGTAACCTTCCTGGCTTTCACCAACGGTACCTTGGTAGATGAGAAGTTTGCCCAACAGATGAGGGAATGTGGCAATGTTAGCTTGGCTTTCAGTCTTGAAGGTTTTGAGGAATCTACAGATGCAAGGCGGGGAGAGGGCACATTCCAAAAGGTGATGCATGCTATGGACCTTCTCAATAAGGAAGGTGTGATCTACGGTTGTTCCACAACCTATACCAGCCGCAATACCGAGGAGGTTGGCTCAGATGAGTATATTCAAATGCTCATCGACAAAGGAGTTACTTACCTCTGGTATTTCACCTTTGTACCCGTAGGTGGCGAGCGAGACTTCAGCCTCATGGCCTCCCCTGAGCAGCGAGCCTGGATGGCCGAGCGCATCGGTCAGATGCGAAAGACCCTGCCCTTATTCGTCTTGGACTTCTGGAACGATGGCGAGGCATCTTTAGGCTGCATTGCAGGTGGCCGCAGGTATCTGCACATCAATGCAGCCGGCGAGGTTGAACCCTGTGCTTTCATCCACTATGCAGTGGATAACATTAAGGACAAGAGCGTACAGGAGGTTCTTACTTCTCCCTTAATGAAAGGCTATCAAAAGCGACAGCCGTTCAATGGAAATCATCTCAGGCCTTGTCCGCTAATTGATAATCCCCAGATGCTCTATGATATTGTAGAGGAGTCTGGTGCTCATCCTACTCAACTTCATGAGAAGCCAGAAGACTTAGGGCAGCTTAAGGATGACCTTAAGGAGTATTCAGAGAACTGGGGCAAGCTTGCCGATGGAATTTGGGATCAGCGCCATTCCAAGGGAGAAGAGAAGGTAGGCTAGGGGAACAATCCCTTTTATGAGTTGATTCTATTGGAATTATAATATCTTAAAATCCACCAAGTTGGCTTAGCTGACTGGTGGATTTTTCATTATTTGATAAGCCTTGCAAAGCAAAGAAGAGGATGCTCAAGAAATACCTTGTTTCTCTAACTGGGGAGTTTATCCAACCGGTCGTTTAAAACCCCATATCGATCTATTGACATTTCCCCAGTTCTTGGGTAAAGTGGTAGTAGATTCAGCATTAGCTGAGCTGAGAAAGGAGAGATTAGAGTGAGCAGAGTAGAAACCCAGACCAAGATTTTGTTAGAAGAGCATGAGATTCCCCGAGCCTGGTATAATATTATGGCTGATATGCCAACCCTTCCCCCTCCAGGGCTCAATCCCCAGACCAAAGAGCCTCTCAGGCCCCAGGATCTGGAGGCCATCTTTCCCCCGGCTCTAATTGAGCAGGAGATGACACAAAAAAGGTGGATTGAGATTCCAGACGAGGTACGGGAGCTGTATCGGCTCTGGAGACCCTCACCTCTTTATCGCGCCCATAGACTAGAGCAGGCTTTAGGAACACCGGCGCGGATCTATTACAAGTATGAGGGCGTCAGCCCTGCAGGTAGTCATAAGACCAATACCTCAATTCCCCAAGCTTACTACAATAAGCAGGCAGGCATCAAGCGGCTAGCCACAGAAACTGGCGCTGGCCAGTGGGGCAGTGCCCTCTCTTTCGCCTGCAGTGTTTTTGGTCTAGAATGCACCGTTTATATGGTTAAGATCAGCTACGAGCAAAAACCATATCGCCGCTCTCTGATGCAAGTATACGGAGCAGATGTAATCGCCAGCCCCAGCCCCAGGACTCAGGCAGGCAAGAAGATGCTAGCTGAGAATCCAGATTCCTTAGGCAGCCTTGGCATGGCAATTAGCGAAGCAGTTGAGGATGCAGCAAGCAGGAATGACACAAACTATGCTTTGGGAAGTGTTCTCAATCACGTGTGCCTGCACCAGTCAGTGATTGGACTCGAGACCAAAGCGCAAATGGAGAAAGTTGGCGACTACCCGGATATTGTTATTGGCTGCTGCGGAGGAGGAAGCAACTTCGCAGGTATTGCCTTCCCCTTCCTCCAAGATAAAATTAATGGTAAGGAAGTAAGGGCAATCGCTGTGGAACCCACAGCCTGTCCCACCTTGACAAAAGGACATTTTGCCTATGATTATGGCGATAATGCCGGCCTCACACCGATCATGATGATGTATACCTTAGGCCACAATTTCGTCCCACCTGGGATTCACGCAGGTGGCCTCAGATACCATGGAGATTCGACTCTGGTGAGCCAGTTGGTGCACGACGGATTGGTAGAGGCCCAGGCTGTGCCCCAGAGGGCAATCTTTGAGGCAGCCATGCTCTTTGCCCAAAACGAGGGCATCTTACCTGCACCTGAATCTGCTCACGCAATCAGGGCAGCTATCGACGAGGCAGAGCGAGCCCGTGAGGAAGGCAAAGAGAAGTCTATTGTCTTCTGCCTCAGTGGTCACGGTCATTTTGACCTCACCGCCTATGATAACTATCTTACAGGAAAGTTGGAGGACACAGAATACCCGGAAGAGAAGATCCAAGAAGTCCTGTCCAGTTTACCATGTAGCGGAAGAGGTTAGGGGGTACCCCTAACCTCTTTCTTCATTTCAAAGGAGGTTATTTATTTGCAAACTGATTTAATCAGAGCCATCGATCCCCAGGTAGCAGAGGCTATAGACCTGGAGCGCAAAAGACAGCAGGAGAAAATCGAGCTTATCGCCTCGGAGAACTTTGTAAGTCCCGCGGTAATGCAGGCCCAAGGTTCCGTTCTTACCAACAAATACGCAGAAGGTTACCCAGGCCGCCGCTACTACGGTGGTTGCGAGTACGTTGACATTGTAGAGAGCCTGGCTATAGAGCGAGCAAAGACACTTTTTGGCGCAGAACATGCCAATGTTCAGCCCCACTCTGGAGCCCAGGCCAACACAGCAGTTTATTTTGCCATGATCAAGCCCGGCGATACAGTTTTGGGCATGAACCTGGCCCATGGTGGACACCTTACCCACGGCAGCCCTGTAAACATCTCAGGTACATATTATAACTTTGTGCCCTATGGCGTAGACAAAGAAACCGAGACCATCGATTACGCTGAGGTAGAGCGCTTAGCCCGAGAGCATAACCCCAAACTCATTGTGGCAGGGGCCAGTGCTTATCCCAGAATCATCGACTTTGCAAGGCTAGGAGAAATTGCAAAGAGTGTCGGCGCCCTCTTTATGGTGGACATGGCCCACATTGCAGGACTTGTAGCAACAGGACTCCATCCCAGTCCTGTGCTCTATGCTGATTTTGTTACCACCACTACCCACAAGACTTTGCGTGGGCCCAGAGGCGGGTTGATTCTCTGTAAAGAACAATACCAAAAGCAGATCGACAAAGCCATCTTCCCAGGCACCCAAGGTGGACCCCTGATGCATGTGATTGCAGCGAAAGCTGTGGCCCTAGAGGAGGCAAGCTTGCCCACATTTCGTGGTTATCAGGAGCAGATTGTGAGGAACGCCAAAGCACTAGCCTCGGCACTTGAGAGCCTAGGCTTTCGTCTGGTTTCAGGCGGCACAGATAACCACTTGATGCTGGTGGATCTCAGGCCTAAGGGGCTAACTGGTAAAGAAGCAGAGCACCGTTTAGATGAGGCTGGGATTACCGTGAACAAGAACGCCATTCCCTTTGATCCCCAAAAGCCCTTTGTCACCAGCGGCATTCGCATTGGTACCCCTGCAGTTACTAGCCGGGGCATGGATGAGGCAGCCATGGAAAGAATTGCTCAGCTAATGGACAAGGCTATCTCAGGGGAGATCGAGGAAGCAAAAGCTGGGGTAGAGAAGCTCCTCTCTGGCTTCCCCCTCTACGAGGATTAAGCATGGCTACCATGATCTTCGGCACAGCAGGCGTGCCTCTCTCTGCAAAGGAGCGCTCTAGCCTCTCAGGGCTGGAGCGCGTGGCAGAGCTTGAGCTGGGAGCCATGGAGCTGGAGTTTGTCCGCAGCGTCCGTATGGGGGAGAAAATGGCCCGGCAAGTAGGAGAGCTTGCCCAAAAGCTCTCCCTCTCCCTTTCCATCCATGCACCCTATTATATCAACCTCTGCTCCCTGGAGCGTGAAAAACGAGTAGCGAGCCGCAAGCGAATTGTGGATTCATGCAGGGTAGGGCACTTCTGTGGTGCCAAAAGCATAGTCTTCCACCCAGGCTTCTACGGAGAACTCTCCCCGGAAGAAGCATATAGCATGGTGCTAGAGGAGTTAAAGTTGGTCTTAGAGGAGACAGCAGACTTTTCGCCGATTCTTAGGCCTGAGCTAATGGGCAAACCCTCCCAGTTCGGGAATCTAGAAGAACTCTTGCGCCTTTCTCAGGAGTTACCCCTGCTTCCTTGCATTGATTTTTCACATCTACATGCCCGCACAGGGGAGTATAACACCTTCTCTGAATTCTGCAGTGTGCTAGATGACACGAGAGCAGCTTTAGGACAGGAGGCACTGGAGAACCTCCATCTTCATATCTCCGGGATTGATTATGGACCGCGTGGAGAACGCAAGCACCTGGTCTTTGCCGATGCGGACTTCAACTATTCTGAGCTGATGGCGGCTTTGAAAGATAGAGGTGCAGGTGGCGTTGCTATTTGCGAAAGCCCTAATTTAGAGGAAGATGCACTGATTTTACAAAATACTTATTTGGAAAAATAGCAGGAATAATGGCCCCGGCAAAGAATCTCTTTACCGGGGCTTTTTTTATGCCTCTCTATGAATTGTCTTTTCACAAAAGCTCATAGCGATTCGATGATCACCATGATAGAGCGCGTACAATACAAAACTTTTGTCACCGCCCCTAGGTGGGCATTAGCGCTTGTGCAAAGGTGGCTGGGTAATTTCCCATAAACAAAAGCATAAGGAGGCGGCTGGTTGTGAAGATATGTGTGATCGGTGGCACAGGACATATTGCAAAATTTTTGGTTCCCATGTTGGTGGAAGATGGGCACAGTGTAACTGTTGTTTCTTCGGGCAGAAAACCCCTTCCCCGGGGTGGCGCCTGGGAGCGGGTTTCGCACCAAACTTGTCCCTACCTGCGAGATGATGATGAGTGGCAGCGTTTTATTGCAGAGCTCGGTGCCGAAGTTATTATTGATCTTTTAGGTGTAGACCTGCCAGCTACATATGGGGCCGGGAAAGTTAGCTGCAAACACATAATCGCCTGTGGCTCTTTGTGGATGCTAGGCGAGCCCAAGATAATTCCCACCCCTGAGGTAACGCAGGGGCCTTGTGAATTTGACGGCTATGCAAAGCGGTATCAAGAAATTCAAGGGGTTATGGAGGAGGCAACGCGGGACGGGATCGCCTTCACTGCCATCTTTCCGCCTAATATCTGCGGCCCTGGGAAAATACCCCTTGAAACACAAGGTGGACGCAATGTTGAAGTTCATAGGGAATTGATCCAGGGAGGAAAAGTCTATTTGCCTCAGGGCTGCAATAACACAATCAGCCCTTGTGATGTCCAAGATATTGCTCAGGCCTTTTGGTTGGCTGTAGGCCAAAGAGAGAAGGCAGCGGATCAGATTTTCAATGTTGGCGCCAGCTACGCATTAACTGTAGAGGGTTTTGTTCAGGCATACAGCGCCATCTATCAGGTAGAAATTCCAATCGAATATGTAAATCCCGATGTTTTTTATAAAAAGATCATCCCCAATCCCGGTGCTAACTATCATTTTCGGGCTCAGATGCTCCCCGATATCACGAAAATCAGTGAAGTCTTGGGCTATCGTCCAAAATATACACCTGAGGAAACTATAGAACGTGCGGCCCTTTGGATGGAAAGCCAGGGCCTAATCTAGAATCAGGTCCCATGGTTCTCTGCTTGCTTTTCTAGAATATATCTGCATCAATGGGAAGCTGGGGAATATGAATATACAAGAAGCAGCGCAGCTCACAGGGGAAATTAATCCCGGGTAAGTGCTGCCTAGCACTGGGGACTTTTCGTTGAGAATACTCTAGAACCAAATCAATTTGCTGAACTTGTGGAAAAGCGAGATCCCAAAACCCAAGTGTTGATCCCCACGCTTGGTGTGCCACGGATTTTCTGTTAGTCGAAAAGGGGAGTTGGTCATGGAGATTGTATCGTTTTCCAAGGGCGAGTTTTTTATCACAACAGATCCCCAAAAACTAGATCGTGATGCAGTATGCCGTTTTCTGGCAGATACTTATTGGGCAAGGAGAAGGCCTCCTGGTGTGATCACCAGGTCCCTTGAGAATTCTTTGTGTTTCTCCCTTTTTCACAGAGAGGAGCAGATCGGTTTTGGTCGTGTTGTTACAGACTATGCTACCTTTGCTTACCTCTGCGATGTCTATCTTCTTGAAAAATACAGGGGGCGGGGCCTTGGCAAGTGGCTCATCGAATGTATTGTGACGCATTCGGATCTTGCGAGGGTGAATTGGTGTTTGCTTACAGGAGATGCCCACAGCTTCTATGAGCAGTTTGGGTTTAGGAGACTCAGAAAGCCTCAGCATTTTATGGAAAAACGTTCTAAGTGGCCATATTAATTGGAGAGGGGAAAAGAAGATGGTGTCCAAATGCGATTATCATATTCATACAGACCTGATCGGTTGTGCAGATAAGACTATGCGCATTCCAGCGATCATAGCCAAATGTGAGCTACTGGGAATGGAAAAAATCGGGATCACAGATCATCTCAATACTTTAGATCAGCTTCCTATCCACCACCAGATTAAAGAGCAGTTATCCCAAATTGAAACGAGCCTCATTGTCTATTTCGGCGTGGAGCTGAATTTCACAGGTCTCGATCAGGATTTTGCCTATAGCGAGAAGGTGCGGGATGAATTGGGATATAAGTTTGCCATCGGTGGTATTCATTCTGCCTATGGCTATGCTCAAGACAAAGAAAGGTGCCTTGCAATCCAGCATCGACATCATCTGCGTGTGATGGAGGATCCCCTCTGTCATGTATTGGTGCATCCCTATTGGTTTGGGAAAAGTGAGTATGAGCAAATGGACTGGTTCCCTGATATGACAGTGATTCCTGATGCATGGGTAAGGGAGCTGGGGGCAGCCTCGGCCCAAACCGGTACTGCAATTGAGATCAATGGCTGTGCTTTTTTCCATAATCCCGTCTATAGCAAAAGGTGGAAGGAATCTTATATTGAGTATCTACAGGGGTTGGCAAGTTATGGTGCAATTTTTTCTTTGGGGAGCGATGCGCATACCATCACAGATTTATCCGCGATTCAGACTGTGAGAGCAGTTGCCGATGAATTGAATTTACCCGAGGCACGCTTCTGGCAGCCTTAACAAAACCGCCCGCGGGCGGTTTTGTTATCTTGTAGGGTGCCTCTCAAAAAGGATTTTGTCTGCTGCGCGGAGAATAACCTCAAGCAGGGCAATAACCGAAAAGGTGAGGATATGGAGAAGCTTCACGAAGTGTTGAGAAATGAAACTGCAAGTCAGATAGAGACATTGCATTATTTGCTGGCGGGGATCATGGGCAAATATGGCGTGAGGATTAACCTCAATGACATTGCCGGCATCAGTAAAATGAACAGCCAGATGGATGATCTCTTCAACCTCTATAACTATCACAATAATTCTTTTTGCAATACTGTGAAGCGGAATCAATGTATGCTTACTTTATGCGTAAAAGCGAAAAACGCGACGATTAGCGCGTGCGCGAGACAAAGCAAGCCTTTTTACGGGAAATGTTATCTAGGTATCGGTGAGTTTTATTATCCAGTCTGGTTTGCTGAGCAGCTTGTCGCATTGATCTGCATCGGCCAGTTCTCAGATAGAAGCGCCAAGTCCCTTGCTTTTGTCAGGGATGAGGCAGAGAAACATGGCCTGGAACCTGCGGCGTACGAGGCAGAATATCTCAATGTCACGAAAGAAATCGACTTCTCGGTTAGTGATTTAAACAGGGATCTCTGGGCAGTCTGCAATTACATGTCGCTGTTTTATCACAATGGAATTCTTCAGCAGGCCCTCAAAGCCGAGCTGCCCGAAGCCTTGAGTTCAAGCAAAGATTATTACCAGAATAAGGCAATCATTTCTGCGGCGCTGGATTTTTTGAAAACCAATTATGCCAGCAGTATTTCCTTAGATCTGCTTGCTAATCACTGCTATTGCAATCCAACGTATCTGAGCCATCTTTTTAAAAAAGAGTTAGGGGTCACGATCACCGATTACCTTAACAACCACAGAGTTGAGCGTGCCAAGCACCTTTTAGATATCACGGACTTGAACATTACCCAGATTTCCCAGGCAGTAGGTTTCAATGATGCCAGCTACTTTTCTAAAGTCTTTGCTAAAATCCAGGGAGATAATCCTACAGCTTACCGAACAAGAACAAAAAATAATCCATCCCAAACAAAAGATAATTAATGCGCCATCCCCGTTTTCCTCTTACAATATAAGTAAGACTAAGGAGAGGAGATGGCGTCTGTGGCAAAGGAAACAGCCAAACAGTATAGTGGAATCTATCCGCATCTTGCTGTCACAAATGGAGGAGATACTGAATGTGGGATCGGTGCCATTGCTGCCTGGAATAATAAGCTATGGTATCTAACGTATCCGGCAAGTGCTCCAGAGGGTAGTGATGATAAGCTATATTGTTTGGATGAGAATCTGCAAGTAAAAACCCATCCGGCAAGTGTGGGCGGGACCCATGCCAACAGGATGATCCATCGGGAATCGAAACAGCTGAATATTGGTTTGTACTTAATTGATGAGCAAGATAATGTGCGGGTAATTTCACCCCAAGTACTGCAGGGTCGCTGTACTGCTTCTGCCAGGCATTTATTTGATCCTCAGCAGAAGATCTACATCATCACCATGGAGGAAGGGTTGTATGAGGTAGATGTCAATACCTTGGCAGTAAAAGAATTGCTTGCAGATCAATATCATAGCAGAGAGGAATTTTTGCCCGGCAGACATGCCAAGGGCGGCTATACGGGGCAAGGGCGTTTGCTTTTCTCAAACAACGGCGAGGGAGGAGTATTAGCCCATTGGGATGGCAAAGGCGATCCTAAAAAACGCGAAAATTGGCTCATCATCGATGAGAACAAATATACCGACATCACAGGCCCCGGCGGTATTTATGGTTCCCCAGATGAGGGGGCACCGCTTTGGGCCTTAGGCTGGGATGACAAATCCGTACTCTTGCGAATCTGTGAAGAGGGGAAATGGTATCGCTATCGGCTTCCTAAAGCCAGCTATACTCATGATGCTGATCACGGTTGGTATACAGAATGGCCGCGGATCCGCAGCATTGGCCGGGAAAAGCTACTTATGGATATGCACGGGATGTTCTATGAGTTTCCTGAATCATTTAGCAGCAACAATTCTCAAGGGATCAGCCCAGTTGCGAGGCATCTGAAGATGGTCGTTGATTTTACCGACTGG
>ENA-UOOK01002477-UOOK01002477.1-fermentation-metagenome-genome-assembly--contig:-NODE-2477-length-22635-cov-3.846103_pt1 | contig 22635 bp, 21 predicted proteins | sample MGYA00245777_ERZ724023 | MGnify/ENA primary metagenome ERZ724023 (study PRJEB28704, sample SAMN03018312) | fermentation metagenome | biome: anthropogenic terrestrial biome; feature: soil; material...
GCATGAATTAAGGCATTTCATGCAAATACATCTGCCCGATTTTAAATATGATAAAAATATAAAAATTTACAATTTAATTGATCTTCCGACTTTTGCGTACTTAAATTCTGTTTTAAAGCACAATAAAATAATTAATGAAAACAATCAAGAAAATATAATTAACCTTGTTGATTTTGATTATCTTAAGTATCGTGCGGAAATTGATGAATTAGATGCGTATAATTTTGAAAAAAAATTTGCTAAAACAATTCTTAAAGACTGGATAAACTCCCCTGATATTAATGAAAAATCAAAATCTATAGTATTTTACCTTAATAATATGCCAATAATTGCCTATATCGGAGAGGATGAAATTAATTTTGGAATTGAAGATTTTGATTTTGAAGCAATTATAAATAAAATATCTTGCAAAGTAGATCTTTCAATTGATAATGATAATTTAATATTAATTGATAATTTATGGGAATTGATAGATTTAAATGGAGAAATAATTAGACAAGATTTCACTCTTTTAAAAAATTACAAAGAATTAAAGCAAGAGGAATTTAATAATATTGCAATATACGGAACTAATAAGCTCTTAATTGGTGAAAACGTCATAATTGAACCGTTTTGTTATTTTAATACTGAAGATGGAGGAATAATCATTGATGACAATGCAATTATTAAATCGCATTCTATGATTCAAGGTCCATGTTATATAGGTAAAAATACTATGATTAAGTCTGGTGCTAAAATTTATGAAAATTCCAGTATTGGTGAATATTGCAAAATTGGGGGAGAAATAGAAAATAGTATTTTTCAGTCATATAGCAATAAGCAACATGATGGTTTCTTAGGTCATTCATTTATTTCTGAGTGGGTAAATTTAGGGGCAGGGACTAATAATTCTGATTTAAAAAATAATTATAGCAAAATCAAAATTAATATAGAAGATAAAGAAATTTCAACAAAAAAAATGTTCTTCGGAATGCTTATGGGAGATCACTCGAAGAGTGCAATAGGAAGTAGGTTTAATACCGGTACTGTAATCGGTATATGCTCTAGTATTTTTAATAATGGATTTCCTCCAAAACGAATTAAATCATTCTCTTTTGGTGGGGATTTAAATTCAAATATTTATGATTTCGAGAAATCAATTGAAGTAGCTCGAAAAGTAATGTTACGCAGAAATAAAGATTTACTTGAAAGTGAAATTATATTAATGAAAAAAGAATTTCAATGGAATATTGAAAATTCATAGAACAAAATTCTTCAAATAAAAATAAAATTTAATTTATATAAAATAGTCAATATTTATTTAATATTAATAATGGTAAAAACGATGAAATATTTTAGTTTAATATTATTAGCATTACTTATTAATTTTGCTCAAGTGCAAAAAAGTGTATCGCAAGATTCTTTTAATTTATTTGCTCAAAATGAAGAACAAATAAGCGATGACGATTTATTAGCAGGATTCGACTATGAACCAGCTGATGAAGATATGGGGAGATCGTCATATAATGTACTAGGGCTTGGGTGGAACATTGGAGCATTCTTTAATGAGAATGGAAATTTCAGTGAATTTATGCAAAAACAATTTGGCATGGGTGAAATTAGTATGCCAATATTTATGAATGGTGCAAGCTTTAAATTAGCATTAGAAGCTACTAAAAATGTGAGCTTCAGTTTGCAATATTTAGCAGGCTCAAAGAAATATGAACAAAAGCTCATTTCTGATGATCTATTAGGATATAGTAGATATTTAAAATATGGTACATCGTATTTTAATATTGGTGTAGATTATGCTTTTGTACCTGTTAAGCACTTTGCAATTTTAGCTGGTGTAGGATTTGGATTATCAAGTTTGAATATCGATTTTTCTCAGACAAAATCTGAATATGAGTTCGATACTGAATTTACAAATGAATTAAATGATAAAAATACAAAATTCTATAAATTAGATGGTAACTTTTTTAGCGTTGATCCTCATTTATCATTGCAATATGTATTGACAAGCAACTTCATGATAAATGTAACTGGTTCATATTTGATTCCATTTTCTCCTAAATGGGATTATAATAATTATGCTGAAATGAAAAATACATCTAAAGAATTAAAGCCTCAAGGATTTTTAATTTCTTTAGGGTTATCTTTTGGAATATTTGATTTTTAATAGTTATTTCAAAATTTGAATTTATTAAAGCATATTGTATTGTTTTTACTAAAAAAGCAAACAATATGCTTTTAAGTCTGAATTTGGTATAAATACTTCTTTTGCGACATTGAATCCCAAATTGCAAAAATCATTTGCTAATTCTTGTATATATACTTCTAGGAAAACTTCGCTTTTTGCTCTGCTAGTAATTGATGAGATAATTTCTTTACTAGCTTCGTTAGAGAGTATATTATCTTTGACTGCAATGGAATCAAGATAGTAATGGGGTTCTTGTAAAATTGTACTTTTGAAATTATTAAGCCAAATTTGGAAAGAAATCAATCTTACTATTTCCCTTATTCCTACTTTAGCTGCATAAGAAATACCATAGGCATCTTTTATTGAAGGAGTTACTAATTTTTTTGTAGGTGGATGGCAAATTACTATAGCATTTCCATCATCACTCTTATACAAGTCGTTAAAGTGAAAATTACAATAAAATTTATATAGAAATCCTACTTTTTCATTATACGTATTATTATCAGGGAAAAAATATCTATGAATTTTTTCATCTAAAATATTTTCAGTAAAAAAATTAATTGTTTGTTCAAGATCACTTTCTTCTACTTTTTGCATTTTATCTTTATAATAGAATTATGTAGTTAAGTTATATTGAGTTAAACTAATTTGAGGAACCACATTTTCTTTAACAACTTTGAAACCATAATCCTCAAAGAATTTTATATTCTCCGGATTATAAGTTTCAGTAAAAACTTTATAATTTTCTGAATTGGCTTTGTTTATAATATTAATTAATATATCGTCAGATGAATCACATTTCTTAAAATTTTCTTTTTCACTAACTTGTAAATTATATGAACCTTTTAAGGCAAAAATATCTAAGTAATAATTAGGTTCTTTAGTAACAATATCGCGAAACGAAGCCATCCAATATTGATAAGATACTAATCTGGACATTGCTTTTATTCCAATACTAGTTAAATACGTAAAATTGCTATAAGCGTCTTTAATTGAAGGAATTTTAAATTTTTTATGTGGAGGATGAACTATTGAAGCACATTTTAAGTCATCGCTCACAAATACATTGTCGAAATGATAATTAGTATAAAATAAATATAAAAGTTCCATACTTTCATGATATTGCACAGGGTCAGGAAAAAAATATTTATGAATATTAATATCTTTAATGTTTTCGGCAAATATTTTTGCTACTTCAACTATTTCTGATTTCTCAATTTTACGCATTGTTAAAGAAATACTAATAAAACTTAAATTATTTGAAAAAAATAATATTGATATTTTGTAATAAAAAATTACAAATTTAACTAAATAAATTTATTTTTTTATGTTTCGAAAAATATTTATAATTTTTTTTGTTTATTTTATTTTACCTTTTACAACAAATATTAATTATGTACGTGTCTTTATAACATTATTGTTTTAAAATTTAATTTCATTGGAACAAATAGTAAATTATATTGCTAATGCAAATCTTCCATATATATTAATCTTATTAATTGCATTTTTAGCACCATTTTTGGAAAATATTTTTCCTCCTGCCCCAGGCGATTCGATTTTAGTTTTGCTTGGTGCTTTTGTTGGATTAGGGAAAGTAGATTTTATATCAATTTTAGCAGTTTCATCATTAGGGTCAGTAATAGGATTTATATTAATGTTTTTAATTGGTAGATATTTTGGGGATAAGATTATTGATTCAAATAGATTTAAATTTATCAATGAAAAGAACATGCGGAAACCTCGAATGTGGTTTCATAAATATGGTTATCTAGTAATTGTTGTAAATAGATTTTTAAGTGGAACTAGAGCAGTGATTTCATTTTTAGCTGGAATGAGTGGTATGAGATTAAGATATTCAATGTTGCTTGCAGCTCTTTCTAGTATACTCTGGAATGGATTGTTAATATATTTAGGAAAGATATTTGGCGATAATTGGAGAGAAGTCTTTCGGTATGTTGAGCACTATGGTTTGATATTATTACCAATTGCTTTAATATTTTTTGGATATTTAATTTATAAATTTATAAAAGATACCGATAATAATGAAAATGAAGATACTAAAATTACTTAATATCAAGCATAATATAGTCAAGAAATACAAATAACAATGATAAAATTTAAGTAAATTAGGAAATAATAGTTTTACTCAAATAAAATAGAATGAAAAAAATATTGATAATAGATGATTCGGAATTTATTATAGAAAGCACTTCTACTTTGTTAAAATTCGAAGGATATGATGTCATCACTGCGAGCAATGGTGAAGAAGGTGTCGAATTAGCAATTAAAGAATTACCAGATTTGATATTGTGTGATATTTCTATGCCTGTCTTAGATGGTTTCGGAACAATTGAAAAAATCAGAAAAAATAGTAAATTAGCAACTACTCCTTTTATTTTTCTGACAGCTTTTACGGAAAAATCACATATGCGAGCTGGAATGGAAAAAGGTTCTGATGATTTTATCGTAAAACCCTATACTAGAAATGAATTAATTGCAGCAATCGATGCTCAATGGAGTAAAAATAATCTAATTGAAAAACAAGTTAATGAAAAAGTAGAAAATGTAGGTAAAAGCGTTACTTATGCCTTGCCACACGAATTTAGAACTGCGCTTAATGAAGTGATTGGTTCAGCTAAATACTTAAAAACTTCTGCTAATGAAGTAAAACCTGAGGAAATTATTGAACTATCAAACGATATTATTTATTCTGCTAATAGATTACTGAAAATTACTGAAGATTTCTTGATATATGTGAAAATAGAATCTTTATTCACCAATACACAAGAGAGAAAAGAATTAAGAAATCAAATTTCTAATGAGCCTGCAGCTATGCTTGTTGATATAGCCAATCAAATTGCTGATAAATATGAGCGAGCAAATGATATTACTTTCCAGAATATTACTGAAGGTATTAATGTAGAAATCTCTACAGAGAGCTTATATAAACTAATCAATGAATTGGTTGATAATGCTTTTAAATTCTCTCAACCGGGTTCAAAAGTAATTGTTAATACTTTTATAGAAGATAATTTATTTTATATTACAATACAAGATTTCGGAAGAGGAATGAGTAAAGAACAGTTATCCGGAATTGCTGCTTTAGCTCAGTTTGAACGAACAAGATATGAACAGCAAGGAATGGGCTTAGGACTTGTCATTTCAAAAAAATTATTAGAATTGCATGATGCTATATTTAATATAGAAAGTAATGAAAACGAAGGAACTATTGTGAAATTTGGCTTGCATTATAATAACATATAAATTACTTAGTTGGTGATGAAAATGGCAGAGACTGCTGATGAAATAAGAGAAATTACTAAAATTGAGAAAGTAATTGAAAAAGCAAAAGGTAAATTGACTCTTGCGGAAATTACCTCTGAAACAGGTTTACCCATTGAACAAGCTCGTCAAACCTTAAATAAATTATTAGAGAGATATCAATCCAAATTACAAATGAATAGCGATACTGGAGATTTACTTTTTAATTTCCAATATCCAATGCAACGTCGTGATAAAGTTTCTTTCAAAGAAAATTTAATTAAAGTAGGTGATGTTTTACTCAAAGTCTTTAAAGCAATTTATAAAGCATCTTTAGGAATTGTGTTAGTTGCATACACTGTATTTTTTGCTCTATTGATATTAGTAGCATTGTCTCGATCCGATTCTGATGACAGAAGAGGTGGCGATAATTTAATTTCTGGGTTATTTAGTGCTATCTTTGATGCCCTTTGGTTTAGGAGAATGACAGCACCTATGTATGAGTATAGAAATGATGGTGCTTTTAAATATAAAAAAGTAAAAATATCTAACAATAAAGGAAAAGGTTTTATAGCATCTGTTTTTAGCTTTGTATTTGGACCTGAAAAGATTAAATATGACCCAAATCTTGATGCATTAGAAGCTATTGCATATATCAAGAATAATAATGGAAAGCTGAATACAGGTGATATCGTAGCACTTACTGGAGCTAATTATTCACAAGCAGAGTCTAAGCTAGCTGAATATGTAGGGAAATATAACGGAGAAATATATATTAATGAATATGGCGTTGCAACTGCTGAATTCCCACAATTATTACACAAATTTAATCCAGCACTTGATGGCGGTAAGATTGAATTTTATACAAATGAAATAGAATCACCAGTTGAATTTAATGGAAATACTACCGGGAAGAATGTATTAGTAAGTATTATGAATACTTTCAATTTGATGATGTCATATTTTATAGTAACTAATGCTGATTATGCTTTAGCAAGCGAAGGTCAGGGTTTTTGGTTTATAGCTTTAGCTGGATATTTCCCATTAATAATATCTAGTTTGTATTTTCTTATCCCACTTTTGAGATTACCATTTTACTTAAAAGAAAAGAAGAATAGAAAACGTAATATTCTTCGAAAAGAAATTATTGGAAATATCATTGCTAAAAATGGTGAAAATGTATCACCAAATAATATAAATATTAGAGGTAAGGAAAATATATATACCAAAGAAGATATTGAAAATATGCTACTCGATGTTTCAAAAGATTTGCAGGGTGAAACAGCAATAGATAAAAATGGAAATGCAGTATTTCAATTCCCTCGATTAGCAAAAGAGTTAGGCGCAGGAAGTAATTTAATAGAAAGTATTTAGAAACATTTGCGCTACTTACTTTTAATAATAAATTTACAATAAGTCTCTTGAATTTATAAAAAAAAGAGAGATAATGTAATGAATATTACCTGATTTAAGAAAAATAAAATAATACTTAGCGATTACAAAAATACTTTTATAAAATAGTTTAAATAATAATTAAAAGCTTAATCTTCTTTATTTACCATTATTTCGATGATAGTATCGTCGACTTTGTCCATCGCTCCGCAAGTGATTTTTCCAATATTTTTAATGCTTTTATCGACACCTACTTCGACAATACCATCTGTCTGTGCTATGCAAATATTAGACATAGCTAAATATGCAGATTGAACTGCAGCAGAAGTGCCAGTCGCTACTTTTAGAGCGCAACCTAATTTAGCACCATCGCAAATCATACCGGTTAAATTACCAATCATATTTTTAATGGAATATGAAATTTGTGTTTCATTCCCTCCCAATAAATAAGTAACTCCGCAAGCTGCACCTGTAGAGGCAACAACGCAACCGCAAGCTGCAGATAGTCTTCCGAAATATTTTTTCATATAAATAACAGTTAAATTGCTTAGAATTAATGCTCTAATTAACTGTTCTTTCGTTGAATTAAGTGATTTTGCTACTGATACAATTGGCATCATTGCAGTAATACCTTGATTACCACTTCCGGCTGTGCTCATAGCAGCTTGCATTACTCCAGACATTCTGGCGTCTGAGGCAGCCGCTGTGCGAGCCATAGCAGCACTCATTAATTCGTTTTTATCATTTAAATCTGTTAATTTTGATGCTAAATTAGCTCCTACTCCCAAACCAGATTTTTCATTTAATCCAATTTCACTTAATATTGAGTTCATTTTAGCACCTTCGATGATGAAATCAATTTTTTCTATGGGAGTATTCATAGAAAAAGAGTATATATCGTTAAAATTTAAAACGAAATTGTCATTTTCATTTTCAGAATTTGAAGCTACATTTGCACCTTTAGTTGATTCAATTACTTCCTCATTATAAATTACTTTTGTAATATTTGTATGACTATCTTCAATTATTACTTGAGAATGATTAGTGCCATCGCTACAAGTAGCTAAAATATACAACTTTTGCTTAGTATTAATGGGTTTTACTAGTACTTTGTTTTCCTTTATCATTTCTTGAGCAATAGATACATATTCCAGATTTACATACTTAAGAACTTCTAATTTATCGCATGATTTCCCGCATATTGCACCTAATGCAGCTGCAATATTTAATCCCACCATTCCAGTTCCAGGTACACCTACGCCCATACCATTTTTATAGATATTTGGACTTACATCTATAGAAATATAAGATACTTTATTTGGTAATAATTCTTTTGCTTTAGCTGTAGCAAGTGCTACTGCTATTGGTTCTGTACAACCTAGAGCAGGAACTATTTCAGATTTTAGTATTTCAATAATTTTGTTTTGTTTATATTCTTGATTTTGAATTTTCATAGAATTATTATATCATTTTTGTGAAATTAATAATAAAAAAAATATTAATTATATTTCTAGTTTATAAATTCTTCTTCTTTTGTGATTAACAGGATTATAAAATTTCCACATAGCTTGTATTAGAGAATTGTCTTCTAATTCTTGATTAGATTCAGCATGTTTAAATCCCATTTCCATAGCTGTTTTTAGGATTTCAGTTACTAAAACTGCGTCAACTCCCTTTGAGCGGTAATCTTCACGCACACCAGCAAAATAGAAGTCGAGTACTTCATAAGTCTTTAATCCTTTGAGCAGATGGAACAATCCAAATGGAAAGAGTTTGCCTTTAGCATTTTGCATTGCTTTAGATAAATTAGGCATAGTAATAATAAAACCAATTAATTCGTTTTTATCATTTTCGATTAATTTAATTAAATTTGGGTTAAGAAATGGCAAATATTTTTTTATATAATAATCTCTTTGTTTATCTGTCAGAGGTACAGTTCCATAGTTATCTTTAAAAGTATCTTCTAATAATTTAAATATTTCTTCGCCACGCTTTACATATTCAGATATAGTATCATATTCAACTAACTTAAATTTATGCTTTTTCATTACATAATCATTTACTCTTAATAACTTTTCGGGAATATCATCTTTGCCCGGAGTTGTAGAGAAATATTCTACATAGTCGATATCCTTTTTAAAACCATATCTCTCTAAATATTCAGAATAATATTCAAAGTTGTAAAATGAAGCAATTGTAGCTAATTTATCAAAGCCTTGCACTAACATTCCTTGCATATCAAAATCATTTAAGCCATGAGGACCGGTAATGGTAGTCATACCTCTTTCTTTAGCAAAATTTACTACAGTATCGAGTAATAATTTGCATACTTCATAATCTTCAATAAACTCTATCCAACTAAATCTACAATTTTTATAACCATATTTTTCATTAGCTGGTCTGCTTACTAAAGCCCCTACTCTACCAACTATTTTATTGCCTTTATAACATAAAAAAAGCTTTAAATCGACATCCTTTAATCCAGGATTTTTTTCTGGTAAGAAAGTATTTACTTCATCTGCCACTGTAGGTGGGACATAATATTTATTGTATTTATAGTGATTTAATTGAAATACTACAAAATCTCTAATTTGTTTTTTAGTTGTAATTTCTTTAATTACATAACTCATTTCATTATTATATATAATTTTAAAAAAACGAAATTAACAAGAAATTTACAAATAATAAAATATTTCTTAAAATATTTATTAAATAATAATCGTCTCTAATATTATTAGTTATTTCTTAGAACAAATAATTAATTAATATAAAAATTGAAATAAAATAAAACAATTCTTAATAACAATCGTTTTTTATATAAGAAATTAAGTTTTATTTAGTAAATATGGTACTTTGAAATATTATTTAAGAAAATAAATTTAATAAAAAGTATTTAAAATTGATTTTTCATAAAATTTCTCCTTGATAATCATTTTAACTCCTAATAAGTATGACGGGTACTTCCCCTTCTATTCGGTTTTCATAAATTGGTGGTAAAAGATATTAGTAGTGAGTTTACAGGGGAAGCACCTTTTTTTTATATGAATATGTAATATTAATATAAAAGTTTAAAAAATAATAAAATGATTTGTTGAAATTTTGTGAAATAGAAAAAATTAACCCAATTGACTATAGTTGATTGGGTTTTTTTTATACTATTAGTTTGAAAAAAATTAAATATATAGTTTTAAGTATTTTTATAGATAAAATTTAGTTAATCTTTCTGAGATTATGATTATTTTTGTAATCTTAACAGTTTAATTATAATTATATTGACAATCGAAATGGATGAAATAAACCAAAAAATTGATGTAGAAATAATAATTGATAAAGAAACAGCAATTGAAGAAAATGAAATGCCTAGTGAGCAATATGGCGTTTTATATGTAATATCCACTCCGATTGGAAATGATGATGATATTTCTCTGAGAGCGTTGAAATCAATTAGGGGATCGCACTTAATAGTGTGCGAAGAAGGTAAAATAGGGGGAAGATTCCTACAAAAACATAGTATTACTCAAAAAATGGAACTTCTCAACGAAAATAATGAAGTAGAGAAAACTTACGAATTGTTACAAAAGCTAAAATTGGGCAAAAGGATTGCATTAGTATCTGATTGCGGTACTCCAATCCTAGCTGACCCTGGACTATTATTAGTACAAGAGTGCATTAAAAATAATATTAAAGTAGTTGCTGTACCTGGTGCAAGTAGCATTATGACTGCATTAGTAATGAGTTCATTCCCAATAAATTCATTTTTCTACGCTGGATTTATGAGCCGAGAAAAATCTGTAAGGTTAAATCAAATTGTAGAACTTGCAAATAATCCTCATACTGTTGTTTTACTAGAAACTCCATACAGACTAATGCCATTATTAGAGGCTTTCCTTAAAGTAATTCCGCTGCGAAAAGCATATATCGGGTGCAATCTCACGATGTCATACGAAACACATCATTACGGAACATTTTCTGAATTATATGATAAATTTAATGAAAATAGATTCAAGGGTGAATTTGTTGTAGTGTTTGAAGGAAATATCGAATCTACTACTGTACTTATGCCAGAAGCATCTTCAATTGAAAGCTATTTAAGAGAAGATGATTATAGAGACAATTTCAGAGAAAGAGATAATTTCAGAAAACCAAGATATAATTCTAAAGTAAACGATAGGTTTAAAAGAAAAATTGATGATGCAATAGAATTTAGAAATGATTACAAATCAAGAGATAATTTCCCAGCTAGAGGAAGAAAAAGATTTGGAGCTGAAGAAAATCCTGATAATAATGAATTCACAAATGACGAAACTAATAATAGAATAAATAAATTTTCTCGTGATGATCGTCGTCCGTTCAAACGAGATAATGATAATTCCTCACGTGGAGAACGTCGTCCGTTCAAACGAGATAATGATGATTCCTCACGTGGAGAACGTCGTCCGTTCAAACGAGATAATGATGATTCCTCTCGCGGAGATCGTCGTCCATTCAAGCGTGATAATGATAATTCCTCACGCGGAGAACGTCGTCCATTCAAGCGTGATAATGATAATTCCTCACGCGGAGAACGTCGTCCGTTCAAGCGTGACAATGATAATTCCTCACGTGGAGAACGTCGTCCGTTCAAAAGAAAAGGTAACGATTCTTTTAAAGGTAAAGGTAAACCATTTAAAAGAAAATAATTAAATTGATTTTAATTAATGATTAAATAGAAGTATATAAAATAATATAAAGGAAAAATAATGTCAGGTCATAGTAAATGGGCTAATATAAAGCACCGCAAAGGCAGACAAGATGCAAAAAGAGGTAAAATATTTACCAGAATTGCTAAAGAAATTACAATTTCAGCACGAGATGGTGGTGGAGACCCAGAAATGAACCCAAGATTACGACTTGCTATACAAAGTGCAAGGGCTGTAAATATGCCATCTGATAATATTAATCGTGCTATTAAAAAGGGTACAGGAGAATTAGAGGGTAGTAATTATGAAGAACTTACTTATGAAGGATATGCACCTTTAGGAGTGGCTGTAATTGTAGAGACAGTAACAGATAATAAAGTCCGAACAGTAGCAGAAGTGCGTCAAGTATTTAATAAGTATAATGGAAATATGGGCGAAAGCAATTCTGTGATGTGGAATTTTGGTAGAAAAGGAGCTTTTACATTTAATACAAATGGTAAAAGCGAAGATGAATTATTTGAAACTGTTATTGAAGCAGGTGCTGAAGATTTAGAATTTGACGAAGAAAGCTCACGTATTATTTGTCCAATGGAAGAATTTAATTCAGTAAATAAGTATTTAAGCGAAAAGCAATTCGACGTAACTGAAGGTAAATTAGAATATATCCCTTCAAATTTTGCACCTATTACAAGCGTAGATGATGCACGCAAAGTAATGAAATTCATTGACGCTATGGAAGATTTAGACGATGTACAAAATGTATATTCGAACTTTGATATTCCTGATGATATTATGGAAGAATTGGAAAACGATTAAATATTAGTTTTAGATTATTCTGTTTAATTTAGATAAAATATTCAATAACTTTCTCGACTATGTCTAAACCAACAATTATATTATCATTAGAATCAGCTGGGAATATTTGCTCTGCTTCAATTAGTATAAATAATGTAATTTCTGCTACATTTTCAGTTTATCTTGCTAATAAACACGATAAATTATTAGCAGAATTTGCTAAAAGACTTCTAAACGATTTAGATATAAGTATTACTGAATTAGATGCTGTTGCTGTGTCGGCTGGACCTGGTTCGTTCACTGGACTAAGAATAAGTGGAAGTATTGCTAAAGCAATGTGCTTTGGAGGAACTCCAAATCTAATTGCCGTTCCTAATTTAATGGCATTTGCATATAATTGTTATAAGAATATTAATAAGAAAAGGTGATGTTATGAATTCTACCCCACGTGCATTTCTTGAAATTAAGTCGCAATATAACAATTTTAATGAAACAGAAAGAAAAATATTAATAATAATGTTTTCTTAAGAAATTCTAAAGAAAATAATACAATAAATAAAATAATTGCTACAATTAAAGCTCAAAAAGATTTGCTATATTTCCAAGAATTTTCAAATGAATTTATTGCTTTGAACGAGCCAAAATTAGTTGCTCAAGATTATTTTCAACAAAATGATGCGAGCAATTCTATTTTTTGTGGTAGTGCAGCATATTTATTTCCAAAATACAACATTGATATTAATTCAATAAATTTTTCTGCTGAATTAATTTCAAATCTAGCTAATGAGATGTTATCAAAAGGAGAATTTACTTCTCCAGATGAGTATACTCCAATGTATTTTCAAGATTTTAATCCAAAAAAAATATAATATAAAGATAGGAAGATGTTTTTAAATAATTTACCAATATTATCTTTTTTAATTCTTTGCTGGATGCTCACTATTGCTGATGAATTTTCTCAGAAGAAAAAAATATTTCCTGAGTTTTTATCTAATAATACTTTAGCTGGGATAATGGGAATATTGATATTATTTTGGGGCTTATTTCAATTTTATGCAAATTTTAATTATTTGATTTATCAGTTTCGATTTAATTATATAGTTGTTATTCTTAGATTTCTCGTTATTATTTATTTCATTGTATGTGGCTTTGTATTGACCTTTAAAGGTTTTGGCAAATATCTATATACTAAGAATAAAAGATCTCAAGAAAATTATCAGCGAACAAAAGAGGTATTATTACCTCTTCAGTCAATTTTATCGAAAGTAGGGTTATTGTTAATAATTATTAATCTTGTTAATTATTTTCTATCAATGAGTAAAATGGAAATTTAGAGGAGACAAAAGTGGAAATTCCTAAAATAATAATAGATAAATTAAAAATTGCTAAAAATATAGTAATTTTGTCAGGTGCTGGAATGTCAGCAGAAAGTGGTGTTAGTACTTTTAGAGACCCCGATGGCTTATGGGCAAAATTCTCACCTACTGAGCTTGCTAGTATGGATGGATTTATGTCTAATCCTCAATTAGTTTGGGATTGGTATTCAATGAGATTAAACGTTATTAACAATGTATCTCCTAACAATGGGCATAAAGCTGTAGCTGAAATGGAAAAATATTTTGATGATGTAACTGTAATTACTCAAAATGTAGACAAACTCCATCAAAGAGCAGGTAGCAAGAAAGTATATGAATTACACGGTAATATTGTAGAAAATTATTGCTCTAAGTGCCATGAACCATTTACAAAATCAATTTTAGAATTAGACAAAGAAATTCCAAAATGTGAGCATTGTGGTGGGTATATTCGACCTGCTGTTGTTTGGTTTGGAGAAGAATTACCTCAAAAAGCATTTAAAGAATCAGTAATCGCATCTCAAAAAGCTGATATAATGTTTGTAATAGGAACTTCCGGTGAGGTTTATCCAGCAGCACAATTACCTTTTAATGCAAAAAATTCAGGTGCATTTGTAGTTGAAATTAATCCAAATCATACTGCACTTTCACAATACTTAGATATTTCTATACATGAACCAAGTGGAGTGGCGATGCCTAAAATTTTAGAAAATTATTTAATAGAAAGAGGCAGAAAATGATATTAGGGGTTGGAACTGATATTATTGAAGTTCAAAGAATACAGGAAAGTATTGAAAAATATAAGGATAAATTCTTAAATAGAGTATTCACAAAAACTGAAATTGAATATTGCGAAACTTTTAACGATAAGAAATTCTTGCATTATGCTGCTCGCTTTGCTGCAGAAGAAGCTTTTAGCAAAGCTTTAGGAACCGGTATAACCGAAGGATTTAAGCTCAATGAATTTGGAGTACTAAATGATAACAAGGGCAAACCAACATCACAACTATTTGGCGATTTTATTCATAAATATAGTGATCTGAAGATTTCTATTTCTCTATCGCATATAAATAATTTTGCTACAGCAATTGTAATTGTCGAAAAATAATTTAAATTAAATATTAATTTTAAGAATAATAAATAAAAAATGGAAAAATTTAAAAATATGAGGTTTGTAAATAGGAGGATAATAGAAGCGGTAATTTTCCTCATTATTTTCTTTGCAATATTTAGTTATTTAGCTGAAGTAATGACTTTGCAAAATATGCTAAATACTATTATGCAAACTTCATACCACTTACTTATTGATACTGTTCTTTATATTATGGGTATTACTGTACTATCAGGAGCATTAGGCAAACTTCTAACTGAATTCGGTGTAGTAAGGTTGCTTGAATCAATTTTAAAACCATTGATGAAGCCCCTTTATAATTTGCCAGGAGTATCCGCTTTAGGTGCTGTAATGACATTCTTATCAGATAATCCAGCGATAATTTCACTTTCTAAAGACCCAAACTTTAATAAATATTTTAAAAAATTCCAATTAATTTCTCTTACGAATTTTGGAACTGCGTTTGGAATGGGACTAGTCGTGATTGCATTTATGGCAGGTAAGGGCTATGCTTTTGGAGCTTTAATTGGTTTAGTCGGGGCAATATTTGGTAGTATTATATCTACTCGCTTAATGCAAAAATTTACTTTAAAGTTATATCCAGAATATAAATATGAAGAAGTCCAAGGTGGAGACGAAGATTTAATTTCTTTTAAATCAGAAGGAAGTATTTTTATTAGATTTTTAAATTCTATTTTAGATGGTGGAAAAACAGGTGTCGATATTGGTTTAGCTATTATTCCAGGTGTATTAATTATTTCTACTTTTGTGATGATCCTTACTTTTGGTCCTTCTCCTGATGGATATACAGGGGCTGCTTATGAAGGTGTAGCTTTGCTACCATATTTAGCTGGTAAAGTTAATTTTATTTTTGAATGGTTATTTGGATTTACTAATCCTGAATTAATTGCCTTTCCTATTACGTCTTTAGGAGCTGTAGGGGCAGCTTTGGGTTTAATTCCAAGATTTATTTCTCAAGGATTTATTGATGGCAATGCAATTGCAGTCTTTACCGCAATTGGTATGTGTTGGAGTGGATTTTTAAGTACTCATACTGCTATGCTTGATTCGCTTGGATATAGACAGTTAACTTCAAAAGCTATTATTTCACATTCAATTGGAGGTCTTTTCGCAGGAATATTTGCTCATTGGTTATATGTAGCTGTAACGGCATTGTTTTTTTAATACGAATTAACTTTTAGAAAAGAAAAGAGCAATAATAAAAATTATTGCTCTTTTTATTTAAATTAGAATGATATTAAAATTAATCAATATCTTCGCTTTTAGCACGCTTAGTATCCCAAATGAAATAAAGAATCATTCCGATAAATGCAATTAATGCCACCCATTCAGCACCTGTACTTCCTTCAGCCCAAATATTTAGATTTGGATTAACCCCAAAGAATAACAGGAATGCTCCCAATACACCGAATAGAGCTGCACCAGCAATAAATCCTGATGCTATGAGAGTACCTCTTTGCAAACGTGCTTTCGATAATTTTTCATCATTATTCTTAGTTTTTCCTAAGAAATGGTTTAATAATCCACCTACAACAAGTGGAGTATTTAATGGTAATGGAATAAACATTCCGAGAGCAAATGCAAGCGGAGAAATTCCAAGCCAAGTAGTGATTAGTGAAATTATAGCTCCGACTATATAAAGCATCCAATTAACTTCAGCACCTGGAAGCATTAATGGTTCAATTACTGCAGCCATTGCGTTAGCTTGAGGAGCAACTAATGGGTCTGGAGTAGCAGGAGTATAGACAAATCCATAAGCTTGAGCTAAAATATAAATAACGATACCTACAGTTGCAGCAGAGAAAGCAGTTCCTAAGAATTTCCATTTTTCTTGCAAATATGGCGTAGTACCTAGCCAGTATCCAACCTTTAAATCTGTAACAAACCCACCTGCCATTGAAAGAGCTGTACAAACTATACCACCAATAATTAGCGAGCTGACCATACCCATAGGACCACTTAAACCAGCAGCTACAAGAACGAATGATGATACTATCAAAGTCATTAATGTCATTCCTGATACAGGATTAGAGCCAACAATTGCAATAGCATTTGCAGCTACAGTTGTAAATAAAAATGCAATAACGATAATAGTAATCAGAGCAATAATAGCTTGCGAAGTAGTAATATTTACACCAAAAAGTAAGAAAATAAATATACCAGCAATTACAATAAAAGAATAAAGCAAAATATTTGACATTTTTATATCTTTATCTGTTCTTACTTCGTTTTCTACTTTTTCATTGCCTTTGTTTTTTCCGGTTATACCATTTATTGCTAATTTAAAAGCTGAGCCTATTACACTTGAAGAGCGAATAATTCCAATCACACCAGCCATTGCAATAGCTCCAATGCCAATTGGTCTAACATAAACGTTAAATATTTCTTCTGCACTCATTGCATCAATAGGATTTACTCCGCTTGTGCCAACTACAGCTCCTACAATTGAATGAATTAGCGGTATAAATACAAACCATGAAAGAAGAGATCCGCATGTGATAATTAAAGAGAATTTTAATCCTACTAAATAGCCGAAGCTAAATACAAGTGGGCTAATGCTCATTTTGAAAACTAATTTATATTTATCTGCAATTAATTCTCCTAATGGAATCATACGGGTAGTAATTGTATCAGCCCATAATTTCATTGATGAGAATAAAAATTCAAAAACACCTCCAATTAATCCACTTAGGACTAATATGCCAGCTTGTTTGCCGCCTTTTTCTCCGGTAATTAGAATCTCGGTTGTAGCAGTAGCTTCAGGAAAAGGAAACTTTCCGTGCATATCCTTTACAAAATATTTTCTAAATGGGATAAGAAATAATATTCCCAAGAATCCACCCAATAGAGATGATAGAAATATTTGTAAGAAGTTTACTTCGATCTCTGGATATTTTGCTTGTAGGATGTAAAGTCCGGGAATAGTGAAAATTGCACCTGCTACGATCACTCCTGATGTAGCGCCAATAGATTGGATGATAATATTCTGCCCAAGTGAATTTTTTTTCTTTAAAGCAGTGGAGACACCCACAGCAATAATTGAAATTGGAATTGCAGCTTCGAATACCTGACCAATCTTTAAGCCAGAATAAGCTGCTGCAGCTGAGAAAATAATAGCCATTAATATGCCCATCAATACCGAGTATTTAGTTACTTCGTTAGGTACGTATGATGTAGGCATTACAGGATAATATTCCTCATTTTCATTTAATTCGCGATAAGCATTATCAGGAAGTTTAGTCTTGAAAATAGGTTCTGAATCCATTAATAATTTACCTGTAAGTTTGTTTATTAAAATTTATTTTTATGAAAAATTGTCGATCTTATAATATACTTTAGTTATTATTGTAATAAACTTATAAAGATATTTAAATTTCTAATATTACGAAAATAAGCAAATTTTCTAAAATTTGAAAAGAATAATGAAAATAATTACATATTTAGTAATTTTGTTTTATTCAAAATTAAATTCAAGTAATAAAATAAGAACACTTTTCGCTTAAATTCGTTATATAATAATATAAATATATGATATTATTAAGATGCATAAATTAAACTACTATATATTAATTTTTATTTTTTTCTCAATTTCTCAAAGCAATGCTCAAATTTTTAAGCAAGCTTTCACATGGAAATATGAAAATAAAGATTATTCAATGGAATTGATTCTGAATTCACGTACTTATAATTATTATAAAAACAGCGATAAAAGATTATACTTCACTAATGATAGCAAAGATAAAACTATTGGGAAATTTATGAACATCAAGGTAAATGATAATTTAATTACCATGATAGTAAATAAACTGTCGTCATTAGCTAGAAAAAACGGGATAAAAACGGAAGATTTACCGCAATTTGCTACTACATTTGTACAATATATTGATTACGACTCGTCAAAAGCGGAGAAAATTATTAACGAAAAATGGGATGCTGATACTGAACTGAACTTTCATTACGAAACTATTTATAAAAATAAAGGAGTTTGTACTGATAAAAGCATTTTATTAGCTTCAATTTTGAAGCAACTTGGGTATGGCACTGCGGTTATATTAATGGAAAAGGAAAAGCATGCTGCTTGTGCAATTCAGTCTAAAGCAAAAAATACTTTAAACAATTCTGGATATCAATATATTGAGACTACAGCTCCAGCTCCGATAGGATTTATTCCAGCTAATATTTCAAAAGAAAAAATTGAGATATTAAGGAAATCAAAAGGTAAAGCGTTTTATAAATGATAATAATTTATCAGATCTTAATATAATTTTGGTAGCTTAAATTAATCCCAATTTTTTTAAGGGATTTTTTTATTTTATCTTTTACGCTTGATTTATTACCGGACAAATCAATTTCATAATTATATTTTTTATCATTGATTCTTTGAGACATTACTTCAGGATGAGTCCCAGTAAATAATTTAAGTTTATCAATTTTAGAGAAATCGAATTTTACAACTTTTGGAATATTGTCATCAATCCATGCATCATCGTGCCATAGTTTATTAAAGTCTTCTTGTTTCCTTTGCATTATTTCCGGCATTTTCACCCAACCATAGTGATAAATTTCAGCATCTATTTCTTTTACTTTTAATTTTTCATTATTATTTTTGCGAAATCCTTGAGCATCTCTATATGAATAAATATTTCTTTTTGGTCGAATTACCCTAATTTCTCTATCATACCAGCGTGTGCTATCACCAATATATTTATAAGAACCATAGAAATGAGTATATTTAAAAAGTAAGCCATCTACTTCAGTATTATCTTTATAATGGAGCATTGCAGATTTAATATTTTCTAAATATTTTTCATGAACTACTTCATCACCTTGGATATAAAAAGCCCAATCAGATTCATTTGAAATTGCAGCTAATGCTTTATCGGTTTCAATGGCAAGAACTCTTCCTCCTTCTCTTATGGAGTCGTCCCAAATTGTTTCAATTATCTTAATTTTATTGGAATTAATTGATTTTATTAATTCTAAAGTCTCGTCTTCAGAATTACCTACAGCGATAATAAATTCGTCGCAAATTGGCAATATAGACAAAATTGCCTCAATAATCGGATAATCATATTTAATTGCATTTCGCACAAAAGAGAAACCAGAAACAAACATTTAATTAATTTTTTTAATGAAAGAAATTTTAATCTATAAATTTTTCTAAATATTTTGCTATTGCTATGCAAGAAGTAAGTCCGGGAGATTCTATACCAATTAAATTTATGAAATTTGGTAGTCCATTTTTGGTTTCGTCGCGAATAATGAAATCTCTAAATTTTTCATTTGGTTTTTGCAATTTTGGGCGAATTCCTGATTGATCGGGGGATAGATGTTCAATTTTTAAATTTTTTATATATTTAGAAGCAGATTCGTAGAATTTATTAATCGATTCAGGATTTACAGTATAATCATAAGAATCACGGGAAATATAATTTGCATCTGGACCCAATTTAGTACCACCATTTGTTTCAATTGTAAAATGAATTCCTAAGCTCTTTGCATTATCAGGTGGAACAGGATAAACTAATTTTGAGGCTATATTTTTGTATGAATTGATGCGAAAATAGCAACCTTTAGAATAATTAAGTGTTAAATTTTCTTTCTCTATGTCTATTCCACATATTTTTGCTATTTCATCGCTATTTAATCCAGCAGAGTTAATTAAATATTTACATTCTAAATCAAAATTTTCGGTTTGATTATCGTCATTATATTCTATTGAAATTTTATAATGATCTTGTTTCTTCTCTATTGCTTTAAATGTATGATTAAAGGCGAAATCTGTATCATTTTCAGAGGCAGAATCATAAAATGAAGTCATTAATTGATGACTATCTATAATACCTGTGGTCTCAGATAAAATTGCAGAGGAGCAAATGATATTTTTTTCTAAAGTTGACATTTCTTTTCCTGAAATTAGGCTTAAACCCGGTACTCCTTTGCTAATAGCCGAATAGTAAATATTCTCTAATTTTTCAATTTCATTATCTGAATTTGCAATTATATATTTTCCTATTTTGTTATAATTAATTTCATATTTTGACTTTGTATTTTCGAGCCATTGATATAATAATTTGTTGCCTTCGATACATAAAGTTGATTTTAATGAATCAGCAGAATAATAAATACCAGCGTGTATTACTTCACTATTTCTTGAACTTGTCTCCATTCCAAAAGAAGAATTTTTCTCAACGACGAGACATTTTTTGCCTTGTGCAGAGAAATTCATAGCAATTGCAAGCCCGACAACTCCTGCTCCTATTATAACTATATCGTAATCCATTTTTATTTTTTTCTTATTATATATTTAACTATTTAATTTAATTTCAATATTTCTATCCTTAGGCTCTGGGTCATTATATACTGCTTTTAATGCTCTTCCAATTAATTTAAGTATCTTATCATCGCTTTTAATTAATTCATCACAGAATTGTTTTGTTTCTAAGTCTATGCTTTCGTCACCATAGTAATGAGCAAAGACAATTTTAGCGAAACTTTCTTTTAATTTATTTGTTGTAGTGCTATCATAATTTTTATTTAGTTTTTTCCAGTTGTGAGAAAAAAAATTATTTAATCCGCGTGTAGTTTTATTTTTTGAATATTCCGCAAAATTTTGATCATCAATGAAAAATGCAGAATCATTAATATTTTTAGTAGAAATTGAAGCTATTTTATCTTTTATATTTACAATTCTATAAGAATGCGGGAATGTAATAGCAGAACCTGTCTCAATATCGTAAATGTTACCATGTTTTACAATATCATTAGCATGAAAATGACCAGTAAAAACAAGTTGCACTCCAAATTTATTTAAAATTTCTAATAATTCATTGGCATTCATTAAAATATAGCTATTACTAATGGGATTAGATGCTTGCCACGGAAAATGCTCTATTAAATTAAAATGCAGCATTACAATGAAATTTTTATTTAATTTCTTTCTTTCTGTTAAAACCTTTTGCAACCAAATTAATGTATTTTGATTTAATATGCCGGAGCTTGGCATATTATTGCGAGAATAAATTGAATATTTTGCTGCATCTAAGCAAATAATGTCATATTGATTGTCTAATTCAGCGAAATAACTTAGTGAAGTTGTATCTCGCGAAATTGCTTTGGAATAACCAAACTCTTTGTATATTTCAGAAAAATCTTTTGGTGAAACATTATCTATTAAATAATAATCCCTTCCTTCGAAGCGTGAAGCAGAGTAATTATTTATATCGTGGTTGCCCGGAATAACGAAAATATTTTTACCTTGCTCTTTCAATTGGTTTAGCATTTCTGCTAATTGTAAGTGGTTGTATTTTTCGCCGTGATGAGATAAATCTCCACAAATCAAAATATTTTTTTCTGGTAATTGAGAAATTTCTTTAAAAAGAGCTACTATTATCTCTTTGCTATGTTCTGTGAGTTTTGATTCTGTCCATTTATCTCTATAGAAAGCTGGTTCGCCAGCCCCAAGTTCTGGTGCGAAATAGTGCAAATCAGATATAATAATTAAATCTAATGAATGATTATTATTACTATTATTATCTTCAAACACTTTGTTTTGGTTATTTCTACAGGAAAAGAAACACAAAAAAATAATGAAAGAAATTAATATTTTGATTTTAGTGTACTTAATGAATATGAACCTGACTTATATCTATTAATCCTGCTGTTAAAGCGATAAAATCAACATAAAAACATATGATTATCCTTTAATTTTGACTAATTCTAACACAAAAATAAAAAGTGTCAATATCAAAGATTATAATGAACTGTTTTTTTATATTTTCTTTAAGTCGAGCCGCCTGCGGGAAGTGCGTTCAGTGCTTGCTGAAGGGTGGCATTTTCCCA
>ENA-UOOK01002478-UOOK01002478.1-fermentation-metagenome-genome-assembly--contig:-NODE-2478-length-22629-cov-12.287189_pt1 | contig 22629 bp, 12 predicted proteins | sample MGYA00245777_ERZ724023 | MGnify/ENA primary metagenome ERZ724023 (study PRJEB28704, sample SAMN03018312) | fermentation metagenome | biome: anthropogenic terrestrial biome; feature: soil...
TGGTCATATCCTACATGGGATATATTGAGCAGGAAGTCAAGGTAACTTCCGAGAAACTGACGATCAATATGAAGGAAGATTCTCAGCAACTTGAGGAGGTGGTGGTGATTGGATACGGAACAATGCAGAAACGTGATATCACGGGTGCCATCACTTCCGTGGATTCGAAAATCATTGAAGAACGAAACGCGGTCAATGTATACGACGCACTCCAGGGCGCAGCACCTGGCGTATCCATCGTGTCCAGCTCCGGCGCACCGGGTGCATCTACCTCCATACAGGTACGCGGTGCCTCCACTTTTGAAGATGGTGGCGTCACGCCGCTTTTCGTGGTGGACGGCACAATTGTAGATGATATCGACAACATCAATCCGACCGACATAAAAAATGTTGAAATCTTAAAAGATGCTGCTTCGGCATCCATTTATGGAGCGCGTTCAGCAAATGGTGTAGTCATTATCACCACTAAGTCGGGAGAAGCGGGCAGACCCCGTGTGGACTTCCGTTATGTGCAGAGTTACAGCAAAATATCGAACAAGCTGCCACAAGTGAACGCTTTCGAAAGCCGCTTGAGCATGGCTGCTTCCGATCTGGCCAATCCGGCAAAAACATTGGAAAAATTTACAGACAGAACAGACTCCGTGGGTTTGGTAAACAGTACGAACTACTATTACCAGGATCTGCTTTTGCAGACCGGTGTTCGAAATGATGCCAATCTGAATATCAGCGGGGGTACCGATAAGGCTAAATATAGAGCTTCATTGGGATATATCGGCGTGGAAGGAGTCATCCTGACTTCCTACCAAAAGAGATATACCGGGCAGTTCAATATGGATTATCAGCCCTGGAAAGGAATCACTTTTACAACCCAGGTTCGTTTGAGCAGCGATGCAACCAACAGCATCAATGAGGGGGATGTAATTCAGGGTTCTCTCCGGCGTGATCCGGACATGATTGTCTGGTATCCCGACGGGACATTGATACCCTACTATTCTTCCGGTGGCCGGCGTAATCCAATTCAGGAACTGGTTGACCGGGAAAGGCTGGATAAAAGATATCAGATGGCTCTCACACAGGGGTTACGGTGGGAGTTCAATGACTGGCTGAGCATGACGACCAACATTACCGGTGATTTCAGGGTAGATCGGAATACCCGGTTCGATTCGAAAGAGCGGGATGGCAGTGCCGATGAAAACACCCGCAAGAACAGTGGAGAAGACCGAACGGGATGGACCCAGAAATATTCGGCCGATTCTTATCTGAACTTTAACAAAACATTTTTAAACAGGCATGCCGTGGGGGCCACTTTGGGAGCATCCATGGAAACGCAAAAAAGGGAAAATGCTGATTTTTACGGCAGCTATTTTGTCACGGAAAATATTCACACCATGAACATGGCCACGATCTATGATCTGGGAAAAACAAATACAACGGCCAGTGAATATGCTCTCATCGGTTTTTTTGGACGGTTGAATTACAGTTATAAGGGGCGTTACATCCTTCAGGGTACGATGCGTAGAGACGGATCATCCCGCTTTGGTCCGGAAAGTCGCTGGGGTTGGTTTCCATCAGCATCAGCAGGATGGCGATTCTCGGATGAACCATTTATGCACTGGTCAAATGATGTCCTGACCGACGGAAAACTCCGGGCAAGTTACGGTATCACAGGAAACGACAAAGTGGGTTACTATGAGTCGATAACCCGTTATACATCGGGAAGCTATTCCTATAATGGCGTTGGAGGTGTTGTTCCCGTATCATCCTATGGAAATCCGGCTCTTCGCTGGGAAGAAACCAGGCAATCCAATATCGGGGTCGATTTAAATTTGTTCAGAGGTAAGATTTCGATTGTTGCAGACTATTATGTAAAAAACACAAAAGACCTGCTGTCTGATTTAAACTTGCCTTATACAACCGGATATAATAAAATGCGTGTTAACCTGGCAAGTCTTCAAAACAGGGGATGGGAATTGTCCGTAAGTGCATATCCCGTACGAACAAGGGACTTCTCCTGGAACACGATTGCCAACTGGTGGAAAAATGAAAACAAGATCACTGACCTGGCAAAAGATGACTATGTACAGAGCGGCTATTGGATGGTTGCAAAAGGAAAGGCCGCAGGACAATGGTATGGTTATAAAAATCTGGGAGTATTCCAATACGATGTAAGCAATGCTTACTCGGAGGACTATAAAACACTTTTAACTCCCGTATTAAGCAGAGACACAGAAGGTAACGTGATCATAGGCCTGAATGGACAACCCATTTTGGAAAAGTATCTGAATCCTGACGGTTCTGATTACACCGGTGAAGTGAAACAGATTAAACATGCCGGAGCAGTGGCATCCGGGGGAGACGTTATCTGGCAGAATCTGCCCAATGCAAACGGCGAATACGACGATAAAATAGACGACAGCGATCGTCAGATATTGGGAAAAGCCACACCCGACTGGTATGCTTCCTGGAACAACATTCTGACATACAAGGATTTTTCGCTCTCATTTAGTTTTTACTACAGCCATGGAGGTCTTATATACAACAAATTGAAACAGTACGTCACTACCTGGGGAGGAAATACGCACAAGCAACATCCCGAATATATCAGGACCGGATGGAAATACCAGGGTCAAATAACCGATTGGTATGCACTGGATACGAGGGGTCGTAAAACGATGAACAGACAAGAGCTGAACAGTCAGTACCTGGAAGATGGATCATTCTTACGTCTAAAGAACGTACGCTTGGCATACAATCTGAGTAACGAAATTTTAGAGAAACTCCCCTTTAACAGGGTACAGGCCTACATTTACGGTAACGATCTTTTAACCTGGACCAATTATACCGGATTTGACCCGGAAATTGGCGGCAGCGTGTTAACACCGGGAAGAGACAGTTCGGCCTATCCGCGTAAAAGGGAATTTGGTTTAGGAATTAATGTTGGTTTTTAATATTAATAAGAAATAAAATGAAGAAAAATATAATCGCAATAATTTGCAGCATATTCATCCTGGGTGGCTGCGACGATTTTCTGGATAGACAACCGTTGTCAGACATGTCACCCGGTACTTTCTTTCAATCGAAAGGAGATATGCGTACCTGGAATGCGGGTATTTACGATGCACTTCAATCGACACTTCACCAAAAACATCTCGATTGGGGAGATCTTCGCTCAGATAATTATCACACAACAGGATATGAGAGTGCGAAAGTCTATATGAATGCCATGGAATCGACCATGGGCGAAACAAGCTGGCAAGATCTTTATACAACGATCAATCTCTGCAATATAGCCATAAAACGCTATCCCACAATTCCGCAGATTCTGGAGTCAGAAACCAATCCCTACATGGGACAGGCCTATGGTATCAGGGCACTGATGTATTTTTACGGCATCCGTGTATGGGGCAGAGTTCCTTTGATTACGGAGCCCTGGGAAGGTGATCTAACCCAAATTGCGGTACCCAGGAGTTCAATAGAGGAGGTGAAAGCACAAATCATGGAAGATATCAATTTCGCATTGGCAGCTCTTGGCAATGATGTATCCGATAAATTTTATTTTAACAGGGCAGCTGCGTATGCACTGAAAACAGACGTACACATGTGGTTTAAGGAGTACGAAGCCGCACTGGCAGCTTCCGCTTACTTTATCGGGAACTCCAATTTCGCGTTGGTCAAAAATGAAACCGAATGGAAAGAGATCTTCACGAAACCTGCTTCGTCGAAAGAGTCGATCTTCAACCTGGCATGGAGTTACGAAGCCGACGGAGCACATGGATGGGCACAACGTGTAGGTGCAAACAATACCAACAACGGTTACAAAATGTCGCAATCAATTTTTGAGGAGTTTGTGGACAGATTAAGATCGGGGAATGGCACTGATGCACGGTTCTGGAACAATGTTGATACAGTGAAATTGTTTTATAACGGTCAGCGTTTACCGCTAACCTATGCTAACTGGACAACATCGGGAATTGAGAAATGCACCAAGTATAGTAATATTGACCCTGACAGGGAATTTGACTCTAAAAATGGTGTATACAAATCATTTTGGGCCATTTTGTCGTCGTCAAATGCCGAACTTCAAATTCCAATCTACCGTCTGGCAGATGTTTTATTGTTACGCGCAGAAGCGTTGAACAAGACTGGAAAACCTACCGACGCTTTAAACATCGTGAATCAAATGCGAAACAGGGTCGGCTATACAGCTGACGCAAAACTGGAAGTTAATATCGCCGACCAAACTGCAGTGGAAATGTTGATCCTTCAGGAACGGCAGCTGGAGTTTATTGCCGAAGGGAAGCGTTGGTTCGATCTGATGCGGACAGATCACCTGCTTGAGGTGATGGACCCCGTGATCAAAGCAAGACAAGAAGCAGCAGGAGTTCAGGTAACCGGCTTTACACAGGCCGAAGAAGGCAAAAAATATATGCCCATCTACTATCGCGAATTTGAATCGAATACTGCATTAAAAGGTGATCAAAATCCCCCTTATTCCGAAGGATAATTGATTTTTTAAAACTTACAAATATGTTGAAAAAAATAAATTTCAAAATACTATTGATGGTATTGCTTGTACCATTCATCATGGAAAGTTGTGAGATCTTTGGACTGGAACTCCAGCAACCATACGAATATGATTACAAAATCGGGGTACCCGATAATCATGTAAACTTAAAGACATTAGACTTCATCAAGTCCAGGCCCGACCTGTTTAGTCTTTTACTGGAGGCTATTGAGTATGCCGATGCGACCAGTCTGTACTCAGAAGCAAATGCGACCTATATTCTTCCTACGAACAAGGCTTTCAATTCTGAAACAGAATCGGATCTCAGCTACTTTCAGACACATAAACTGCTCTTTATAGATGAGGGAGATTCCCTGTTTGTGGCCCCAAGTTCCATGAGCTCTTACCCCAAAGAGCAGGTAAAGGAGTTTTTGCTTTACCATATAGTCAAGGGAAAGCATACCTGGAGCAACTTACCTGCATCTCCGACCTGGTTCGACACGTTTGCATCCGCAGACACAGCGAAAGTAAATCTATATTTAATAAAAGATCGAAATCCAAATATTGCTTTTAACGACTTCAGCGGACATTACAAATCCAATATCAGGCCCCGCACCTCCAACCTTTTATCGGATGAGGGAGCGTACATTCATGTGGTGGAATCCTGGTTAGACAGGCCTACCTCGGATTTATTCAGATAAATAAAAAACAAATATCATTATGAAACGAATAGATAAATTTATAATTGGTTTACTTTTCATTTTCTGGCTGACGGGCTGTTCCGACGACAGTTTCATAGAAATCGACTCGTTGAGTTCCGACGGGAATGAATTCTTCTGTAACCAGAAAGTGAAAATCTGGATGAATGTCCATTCCAGCGACTTATGGCACACAAATTACGAGTGGAGCGCCGACGGAGGTACGCTCACCCAACCACAGGGATTGGATGAGATGACCTGGAAGGCACCGAATGTTCCGGGAACCTATACCATACGTTGCAAAGTAACCGTGGGAAACAAAACAGATATCCGGGAAAAAAAGATGTTTGTGTCCAGTTATTTTTTCGAAAAGTTCGAAAAATCACCCTATGCCTTCTCGGGTCAATCGAGCACAACATTGTCGTTAAGGACAGAAACCGTGAACGGACAAACAAACGGCTGGCTACGGGCCAATGTGAACTCTTCAAGTGAAGTAAACCGGTATTTGAATCGTTCTTTTGGAGATCCCGAGCTTACCACCCCTTTTTCCATTCGGGCAAAACTTGGATTTGAGTCGAATGCGCCTACACTTGAAACAATCAAGGTGGGCAATAAGACCGGAAATACGATGTTGGAATATCAACTGAATTGTCTGAAAGACCCTGCTTCGGAAACCGGGTTTGTTAACAGGATCTCATTCTTCTGGTATCCTACCAATGTGACCCCCGGATTTCCGGTTGTCCCCGAAGGTGCCACTTCGCCGGATGGATCAACCACCTACAATTCAAGAGTTTCAATTCAGACAAGAAACGTCATGGGTCTGACCACCACGTACGACTATTATTACACGATCAGTAAAATGTCGACCTTTACCAATAAAAATTACAAAAAGGTGGGAATGGCTATTGATGAGAATTACCACCTCCATATCTTTATGGAAGGAGAAGAGGTTCTGACAACACCTGTCATCAGTGAACTTCGTACATTAAATCAGATACAAGGAGGTATTTTCATTGACAACTGGCGGATTGTTTTCCCGAACGGAAATGGAGGGGCCAACAGGCCAATGCTTTATTTTGATGATGCATATGCATCGACCACAGAATTACTTAAATAAGATTTTATACGAAAGAGTAACGGCCGGCCTTTGAGCTGTGAAAATGCAGCATTCCCTTGATCCGGATGCAAACAACAAAATATGCGCCGGATCATGGGGAGCTTTCTCAATTCTTAATGTAACGTTCATAATTTCAAGCAAATGAAAACAGAAATATTGATATTTGGATTGCTGCTATCTTGTATAACCCTTGCGGCACAAGATACCATAAGAGGCGTTATTTTGTCGGAGAAAGGAAAGCCTGTACGCAGAATGAATGTATGGGTAAAAAATTCGTTGGACGGAGTTAAAACGGACAAACAAGGTCTGTTTATTCTACAGGATCTGAACGAAAAAGACACACTGATTATCTCTGTCACAAAAAAGCAGGATGCTGTAATACCAATCAAAGGTAGAGGGAATGAATTAATAATTACATTGAAAAAGAACGAATTCCTTTTAAAAGACAATTCGCAGGAATTCACAGTTCCCTATTCAAACAAAACACTGCTGCCCTTCAACCCGAATATTCTTACCCGAAGACAAATTGAACAGAGTGGTGCAAATTCGTTGTATGATCTGTTGAGAGGAAATCTTCCTGGAGTGACAGTTTCCGAAGCCAATGGCAATACCTACGTAACCATCCGTGGAGGGAGTTCTTTTGATCTAAACAACGAACCGCTTTTTATTATTGACGGGGTTGAATACAGGGGAAGCTACGATGCCGACCGTTCTGTGAATGTCAACGATATTGAACAACTGGAAGTACAGAGCGACGGTGCAATGTATGGGATAAAAGGATCAAACGGGGCAATTGTGATTACAACCAGAAAAAAATAATTTTTCATATGCGCATCAATTATAAGATTGTGCTTTTATTGATTTTGATTCCAACCTATCTATTTCCGCAAAGCGAATGGATAAGGATGGGAGCAAACAATAAATTGGTTTATAAAACCTCGGAGGAAGGCGACAGAATTATGGACTTTTCTCATGCCGGATATATGGGTGGAGGCGTCAATCTACCCGATGTTCCGATAAAGAAAGTGGTAAACCTGGTTCCAGGAGTTATTGACTATTCAGATCTAATACAGGAAGCTATCAACGAGGTTTCGTCCATGCCGTTGATAAATGGGTTTAGAGGTGCGGTTTTACTTGCTCCCGGAAAATTTCCGTGCGGGAAAACCCTGACAATTGCCCAAGATGGAGTTGTGCTACGTGGATCCGGTACACGCTTAAAGGAAAGCGTGATTGTTATGCAGGGCAGTAAACATACAGCCATCGCGCTAAATAGCGAAAGCAGTGAAAACAGCCGAAAGATCGGGAATCGTTTGGGTATGACTGATCTTAGCGGGATTAGTTGTAAAATTATTGATGAGTATGTCCCGGCGGGAGCTTCATCTTTTACAGTTGAGAATGCATCGAAACTCTCTGTCGGGGATAATATTGAGATTCACAAGCCGATCACCGAAAAGTGGATAGAGTTCATGCAAATGGACAATCTGGTACGGGACGGGAAGCCACAGACATGGATCAAGGCGGGTTCCAGTATCATCACAGAACGCATCATTGCATCCATCAATGAAAACCGGATTACGTTGACAGTCCCTCTTGCAGACTCCTATAATTCCCGTTTCACTGATGATAACACGACGGTAGTAGTTGTCAACCATATAAAACGCTTAAAGAATGCGGGAGTGGAAAACTTGCAAATTATTTCTCCCGACCAAGCCGTAAATCATAGCGAGGCTCTATACTATGCATTAAATATTAACGGGGAAGATTGTTGGGCAAGAGATATTGATTGCATCGAAACCATGGAAAGTGTTCGAATTGGTGGACGGAGAATTACACTGGAACGGGTAAATGTAATCCGGAATGCGTTGCATGTAGGTGCCTCAAAACCGGCAGAATTTGCCCCAAACGGAGGCCAGATACTGGTAAAAGATTGTTCGGTTGAAGGTGATAATATTTGGTTTGTCGCGGTTGGAGCAGGACAAACCGGACCTATCGTTTTTTTAAATTGCACCTTTAAAGGAAACGGACGTATTGAAGGTCACCAGCGATGGAGTACGGGCATGCTGTTCGATAATTGTATTTTACCTGACGGAGGAATTGATTTTAAAAACCGTGGCAGCATGGGATCAGGCCATGGTTGGGGGACAGCATGGTCTGTAGCCTGGAATTGTGAGGCAAGGAATTATGTCAACCAACTGCCTCCGGGCACGTACAACTGGATGATTGGGTGTATTGGAGAGAGATTGGTTTTACCACGTCCGTTTGACAAGGAAGGAGCACTACCCGAAGCTATTTTCGATGCACACGGACATCATGTCGTCCCTAAAAGTTTATATCTGGCACAGTTAGAAGAGCGAATGTCTGGTAATATTACGGAGGAGAAAAGTCATTTTCCTTAATGACTTATTTTGAAATGGAATGAAAAACTAAAAAATCAAGAAACTGTGAAATTCAATTTTTTTAAAAGTGTATGGACCATTTTCATTATGTTATCGCCGCTAATCTCCTGTAATTCACAGGAAGAGGCGAAAACAACGCCAACGTTATCAATCAGCGGTAATGAAAACATCGAAAGTGAAGGAGGGGTATGCACCATAAAGATAACGGCAACGGCCGATTGGACAGCGCACGTTGAAAGTGGAGCATCGTCATGGTTAAAATTACAAACAACCGGTAATGATTTTGTGACTCTATTTGTTGCCCCCAATCCTACGGAAGCATCCCGTACGGCTCAGATTACGGTTAAGCTGGATAAATTTGATGTATCCAAAACTTTTCGCATTTCACAGAAAGGAAAAGTTGCTGATTCCGTGTCTGATAGTCCGATAGCTCATGGATATACATTACAAAGTTCCATGCAGGGTACTCCATCTCTGGCAGACAAAGATTATGCCGAGATTCACCGTCACATGAGGCAATTTGGATGGGATTATTCGGAACATCCGAATTCGTCTGATCTGGATCATAATGACGGGATACATTGCTTGAATGTCTATGACGAAACGTTGAAGCAACATGTATTCAAGTTTATGATTCATGTAAACCCTTTTTTAGACGGCGACAGGGGCAAACTGGAGGACAGGCAGCGTAACGAGATGAAGTCGCAGACGTCGGGCAACTGGTATAAGATGAACGGTAACTGGGATGAACGGCAATGGTTGGAGTGGAAATTCAAAATACCCAAAGGGTTTCGTCCATCGACCAGTTTTTGCCATATCCATCAGTTAAAAGCACAGGAAGGAAATAACGGCGCACCCATTATTACCATTACGCTACGTGGAAATAACGACGGTACAAACAGAAGGGTACAGATAATCCATACCGGGGATATTTCTTCCACAAACAAAGGTACCATTGTGGACAATATTCCCATGGAGGAGTTCGAAGACGAATGGGTGCAGGTACAGGAGGAGGTTCACTATACCCACAACGGTTTTTTCCGGATCAAGATAATCCGGATAAGAGACATGAAAGTATTAATAGATTATTCAATTCAAAATATTGATATGTGGCGAAAAGGCGCCACGAATATTCGTAATAAATTTGGCATTTACCGTAGTTACGGAAAAACATTGAGCGATCCCAACGACAGACCAAGTAACGGCATAAAGGACGAATCGCTGCTCCTGGGGGATTTTTATATATACGAAAAAAATACAAACTCCAATCCGCAGCCCCATGACTGAGAGAGACAGAAAACAATAAACGTGATACACTGATCTGTTTTTGAAGGATGATCGCTCACGTAGGTAAATGATATTTGGGTGATCGATTTTTTCAAGCAATAGCTTTACAACAAAATCAGCACAGTTCAGAACAGTACAGTCGCAACAATGAGCAAAGCGAATGATTGTTGCACCCAAACATCAAAACAAACGTAAATGAAATAAAAAAAACAATAAATCAATAATTACTGAAAACACTAAAAACAATAGCATGGAACGAAAACAAGTATTTAAAGCAATGAAAGGAGTTTTGTCCATACTCTTATGGATGACATGCACTGTTATGTTTTCTCAGAACATAACAGTTAGAGGCAACGTTGTTGATGAACAAGGTGAACCGTTACCCGGAGTAACCATTACCGTGGAGGGTTCAACAAGGGGAGTGATTACGGACATCGACGGCGATTATTCGATTGAGGTAAACTCGACGGATGCACTGACATATACTTTCGTCGGGATGGAATCACAAACGATAAAGGTAGGTGATCAAAGGACGATTAACGTTGTGATGGCCGAAAAAATAGACATGCTGGATGAAGTAACAATCGTTGCTTTTGGAAAGCAAAAAAAGGAGAGTGTAATCTCCTCCATTCAGACAGTACATGTCAATGACCTGAGAGTTCCCTCCAGTAATCTGACAACAGCTTTTGCAGGACGTATAGCCGGAGTCATTTCTTATCAGACGAGTGGTGAACCGGGACAGGACAATGCAGAATTCTTTATCCGTGGTGTAACTTCTTTTGGCGCAGGAAAGGTAGACCCGCTTATCCTGATTGACAATGTGGAAGTATCTTCCAATGACCTGTCACGACTACATCCGGACGATATTCAAAGTTTCTCTATCCTGAAAGATGCTACGGCAACTGCTTTGTACGGTGCTCGCGGTGCAAACGGTGTAATCCTCGTTACAACCAAAGAAGGAAAAGAAGGAAAAGTAAAAGTCTCCTTCCGTGTAGAAAATTCCTTTTCTTCACCCACCACGAAAATAGAGATGGCAGACCCCATCACTTATATGCGGCTTGCCAACGAAGCGGTAATCGCCCGAAATCCCCTGGCTCCGGTACCTTACTCAAACAGCAAAATCGATAATACCATCCGCGGAATAAATGAATATGCGTATCCGTCAGTAGACTGGATGAAGATGCTGACCAAAAACGTAGCCATCAATCAAAGAGCCAATCTGAATATTTCGGGAGGTGGCAAAATAGCCCGGTATTACATTGCAGGTTCCTTTTCTCAGGACAATGGTATTCTGAAAGTAGACAAGCGCAACAACTTTAATAATAATATCGATCTGAAAAAGTATCTGATCCGTTCTAATACAAACATCAAACTAACTAAAACAACTGAAGCAATCGTTCGTGTACACGGTACTTTCGATGATTATTCGGGGCCTATCAGCGGAGGTAGCCAAATGTACAAGAATATTCTGAATGTAAGCCCCGTACGTTTTCCTGCTTATTACGAACCGGATAAAACCTATGCCGGTACTACACATATCCTGTTTGGTGGTAATGAGGGTGTGTCATATATGAATCCCTATGCCGAAATGGTAAAGGGTTACAAGCAGGAAAGCAAAACAGTAATGATGGCCCAGATGGAATTGAAACAGGATTTTGGAAAATGGGTAAAAGGGTTGGAAGGACGCTTGTTGGGTAATACAACCCGTACTTCCGGTTTTGATGTGACAAGAGCATACAGCCCGTTCTACTATGAATCAACCTATGACAGACTCACAGATAGTTATACCCTGACAGAACTAAATCCGGACACTGGTGCAGAATTTATCAGCTATAATCCGGGAACGAACACGGTTTCCAGTTCATTCTATGGAGAAGCTTCTCTTACTTACAATCGCGATTTTAAAAAGAATGCAGTAAGTGGTATGTTAGTAGCCATTGCGCGTAACTCGCTGACAGGTAATGCTTCTACTCTTTCCGCGTCTTTACAAAAAAGAAACCTGGGATTATCAGGACGTTTTACCTACGCATACGACTCCCGTTACATGGCAGAGTTCAACTTTGGATATAATGGCTCGGAGAAGTTTGACAAGGGCCACCGCTGGGGATTTTTTCCTTCATTCGGACTTGGATGGTCTATCTCCAATGAAGCCTTTTGGACAGACAATCTGAAAAAAGTTGTATCCAAACTCAAATTACGTGCCACATACGGTCTGGTAGGTAATGACGAAATCGGAAAGCAGCGTTTCTTCTATCTTTCACAAGTAACCATAGGTGGCGGAGATAGCTTCAGTACCGGATACGAATTTAACGGAAGAACCCGTAAAGGCGTAAAAATCAGTAATTATCCCAACTCCGAGATCGGATGGGAAATAGCTTACAAAACAAACCTCGGTGTTGAACTCGGACTGTTTGACGGAAAGGTAGATATTATGGCAGACTTTTTCAAAGAACACCGTACCAACATTCTCCAGACCAGAGAAGATTTATCCACTTCAATGGGATTATGGGCTACTCCGGATGTAAATGTGGGAGAAGCGAATGGCAAAGGTGTCGATATATCAATTGATTACAACCACTCTTTCCATAAAGACTTGTGGATGGTAGGACGAGCCAACTTTACATATGCCAAATCTACCTACCGCGCCTATGAAGAACCTGATTATAGTGCCATTCCCTGGAAATCCAAAATAGGTATGCCTATCTCACAAAAATGGGGATATGTGGCCGAAAGACTTTTCATTGATGATGCAGATGTACAGAACTCTCCCCGGCAGGATTTCGGTGAATATCTGCCAGGCGACATCAAATACAAAGACATCAACAATGACGGTGTTATCAATGAAATAGATATGGTACCCATCGGGTATCCTACCACACCGGAAATCAACTACGGATTCGGACTTTCCTTCGGATATAAGAACTTCGACCTCTCCGTATTCTTTCAAGGCTCCGGCCGCTCCTCATTCTGGATAGACGCTGATAAAATGTCTCCATTCGATCAGTCCACTGCCAGCGGAAGAGTGATTGAAACCGGATTGGCAAAATTCATTGCAGACGACCATTGGTCATTGACCTCCCAGAACCCCAAAGCATACTGGCCAAGGTTATCAAACACGCTTATTGCCAACAACAACCAACGCAGTACTCAATTTATGCAGGACGGTAGTTTTCTTCGCTTTAAAAGTGCGGAAATAGGTTATACACTTCCCAAGAGTTTTACGAACAAGATGAGGCTGGCTACCTGCCGCTTCTATGCAAGCGGTACCAACTTGCTATTATTCAGTAAGTTCAAACTTTGGGATGTAGAAATGGGTGGTAATGGGTTAGGCTATCCTATCCAGCGCGTTATTAACTTAGGACTCAATCTTTCATTCTAAAAACACATACATTATGAAAACATATCTGACGATTTTTAAAACCTTTATCCTGATACTCTGCATTTCATTGGCATCCTGTCAGGAATATTTAAATGTAGTTCCGGACAATATCCCCACAGTAGATCATGCATTCAAAAACCGGCACGAAGCAGAAGGATTCCTTTATGGCTGCTTTTCCTTCCTCCCTTCATTTGCCGATGCCGGTTCCAATCCGGCACTTCTTGGTGGAGACGAAGTATGGTATATTGATCCTGTAACCGGCATGAGCCCTCGCCTTTGGTACATTGCCCGTGGTGACCAGGGTACCAATGCTCCTTTGGCAAACTATTGGGGCAGCAAACAGAATGGCGATGATCTGAAAGGAGGTAAAGCAATATTCACAGCATTGAGCGATTGCAATATCTTTCTTGAAAACATCCACAAACCTTATGATCTGACAGAAGAAGAACGGACCAGATGGGTTGCAGAAGTAAAATTCTTAAAAGCATTCTATCATTTCTGGCTCTTCCGCATGTACGGACCTATCCCATTAATTAAAGAAAACCTGCCTATCAGTTCCACATCCGAAGAAGTACAAAGATACCGGGAACCGGTAGACGAAGTAGTGAGCTATATCGCATCCTTACTGGACGAAGCTGCCAGTGATCTACCGCTACAGATAGAAGATCTGATGAATGACCTGGGAAGACCTACCCAACCGATGGCACTGGCTGTAAAAGCACAACTCCTTACGTTAGCTGCCAGTCCGCTCTTCAATGGCAATCCCGACTATGCGGACATTACCGACAACAGAGGAATTCATCTTTTCCCGCAAAGTTACAGTGCAGACAAGTGGAAAACAGCCGCAGATGCACTCAAAACCGCCATTGATGTAGCACATGAAGCCGGTCATGATTTATTTGACTTCAAGCAGACAAACTATGCAAGCAAACTGAATGAGAAAACCATCTTAGCCATGCAAGTGAGAGGAGCTGCCACAGAAAGATGGAACAAAGAAATCATCTGGGGCGATTCCAACTCAAATACAGACAACCTGCAACGTGCCTGCCATCCCATCTTCATGAGCGGACAAGGTACAGGCGGTTTACGAAAAAGCTATGCTCCTCCTTTGAGAATAGTCGAACAGTTTTATACAGAAAATGGAGTACCTATCGAAGAAGATAAAGACTGGGTAGGAATAGATCCAATGGGAATAAAAACAGCATCCGCCAGTGATAAGCTGTATATCCAGGAAGGATTTGAGACAATCAATCTTCATTTCAAAAGAGAAGCCCGTTTCTATGGTTCAATCATTTTCGATGGCGGCACATTCTATGGTAACAGCCGAATCACGACAGATGATAACCTTTGGGTTACTCAACTGAAGTATGGGAAGATCAGTGGAGGTAATACCCCTTCAGACAGACATTCCAGCACCGGCTACCTATGCAAGAAAATGATCCATTACTTATCGTCCGTACCTGATAATAGCGACCAGTTTACCCAACACAGATACGCTTTCCCCATTATACGCCTGGCCGATCTTTACTTAATGTATGCTGAAGCATTGAATGAATGGAAAGCAACCCCGGATCAGGATGTATACGAATACATCGATAAAGTGAGAGCAAGAACCGGATTGGAAGGCGTGGTAACAAGCTGGCAGAAACATTCACTGACTCCGGACAAACCGAAAAACAAAGAAGGAATGAGAGAAATTATACGCAGGGAACGTATGAACGAGCTGGCTTTCGAAGGTGTTCGCTTTTGGGACCTAAAACGATGGAAACTGGCAGAAACATACCTCAATAAGCCGATACGTGGCCTGAATATTATGGGCGAAACAGCACAGGATTTCTATCAGGAGAAAACTGTCTTTCAATTGAAATATGCAAAGAAGGATTACCTGTGGCCAATCAAACAAAGCGTTTTATTAAGAAACAAAAACTTGGTACAAAACTTAAACTGGTAATTGTAAACAGATTAGTAACAGTTTAACAATAAAACAAAATGAAAAAAAATTATATAGCATACATATTGTTAACGGCTTCTCTGATGTGGAGCTGTTCGGAAATAAAAGACTGGCAGGATGAAAAAGACAATATTCCTCCTAAAAGTGTAACAAACGTAGCAGTAGAAAATATAAACGGTGGTGCAATAATCACCTATAAACTACCTGATGACCCCGATCTTCTGGCTGTAAAAGCAGTGTACTACTACAAAAAAGGAGAAGACCTGAAAGAGGCATATTCATCTACATACAATAATACGATTTTACTGGAAGGATTTCCCGATGTAAACGAACGTACCGTGCAACTATTTGCCATTGATAAAAGTATGAATCTCTCCGAGCCTGTAGAAGTACAAATCAAACCTCTCCTTCCTCCGGTAGAAATGATTCGTAAATCACTAAAAGTGAATCCTACCTTCGGTGGAGTTTATATGTTATGGGAGAATACACAGGAGGATGAAATATCCATCACTCTATATAGAAAAGATGCTAAAGGTGACATGGCATTCTATGATGCTTATTACAGTAAAGCCAAAGAGGGCAAATATTCGTTCAGAGGATTGGAAAATGCGGAACAGGAATTCTATTTCGAGATTAAAGACAAATGGGGAAATTATTCAGCTCCGCTGGATACCGTACTGACTCCTTTATTTGAAGAAGAGATAGTTGGACGTAACAAAAGTGGCGATATCTGGCAAAGATGGGGATGGGACGATAAATCTTGCATTTACAGGGGTGACATCGTAGGACAAGAAGCCAATGCCACGCGTCAGTTCCGCCAGATACATGATGGTAATACCTGGAATAATTCTGAATGGTGGCATACCAAGGGCAACAAGTTATCCGACTTTATCGACTGGCCTGAAGCCGAATATACAGTAATGCCCTTGTACTTCACCATTGATATGGGCAAAAAAGCCTCTTATAGCCGGCTCAGGTATTGGATGAGAAGCCGTAACCCTATCTTCTCAGCACAAACATTTACGAGTTTCGAAGTATGGGGTACCAACAATCCCAAACCTCTCAACCAGATAGGAGACGGAAGTAAAGAAGATAACCTGAAATACTGGACGGAATGGCCGGAAGTAAACGGTACGGATGAGTGGAAGAACGATTGGGAAAAACTGGCAGATTTCAAACTGACTTTACCCTCAGGAGCTACAGACCCCAATTTATTGACGAATGAAGATATCGAATTTGTAAAAGCTGGCTTTGAAGTAGAAATGGACCCGCAATACGCTAATAAACCTTTCCGTTACATCCGTTTCGTAATTCGTGAATGCAGGGAACCCAGTGCTCAGATTCAGCTAAGTGAACTTAAATTCTGGGGAGCGTATCAAGAATAATTATAAAGAAGTATACAAAACCGAAGATTGACTGAAACGCAGATTAACTCGAATCCCCGCACAGTAAATAAACGGAAGAGCCGTCTTTCTAATCTGCAGGAATTTGTGTTAATTTGCGTTTTATTGAACTCATTCATTTCTTATATATCAAAGTAAATGTCGACAAAAGCCCTGTATATCATTATCTTTACTATATTTGCGTCAACCTCTGTGGCGCAAAATAGGATGCTGAAGAAATTTCCCGAAGGTTACACTCCGGAAGAGGTAGGAATCAAGGTTGCCAACCGCTTCTTATCCGGTAAACACATGCTACATGGTGGCAAATGGATACATTATGCCGAAGTATGTACCTGGTACGGAGCAGTGCGTTTTGCCAGCGAAAGCAAGAACAAAGAGTTATCCAGGCAGTTACAAGAGCGTTTTGACTATCTGTGTACAGCAGAAAGAGATCTCCTGCCCATCAAAAATCATGTCGATTTGAACATGTTCGGATGTCTTCCTCTGGAATTCTATCTGATAACAAAAAAGATGCAATACCTGGATTTGGGAATTTCTTATGCCGATACACAATGGGAACTACCTGCGGAAGCCTCAGCCGAAGAAAAAAGGTGGGCCGACAAAGGACTTAGCTGGCAAACCCGCTTGTGGATAGATGATATGTATATGATAACCATCTTGCAATCGCAAGCCTACAGAGCAACGGGCAACCGGAAATACATCGACCGGACCGCACGTTCAATGGCCGTCTACCTGGACGAATTACAACGTCCTAACGGGCTGTTTTATCATGCCCCGGATGTCCCTTTCCTTTGGGGAAGAGGCAATGGATGGATGGCAGCAGGTATGGCAGAACTTTTGAAAGTATTGCCCAAAGACAACCCGGATCGTCCGCGTATCCTACAGGGGTATCTCGATATGATGAAAAGTTTAAAACAATATCAGGCAGAAAATGGTATGTGGAACCAGTTGATAGACGCTCCCGATTGCTGGAACGAGACTTCCGGAACGGCGATGTTTACCTACGCCATGATCACAGGCGTAAAGCAAGGCTGGCTGAAAGCCCGGGAATATGCTCCTGCAGTCCGTAAAGCATGGCTATCACTGGTATCTTATATCAATGAAAACGGAGATGTAACAGAGGTATGTTCGGGCACCAATAAGAGAAATAACCGGCAATACTATTATGACCGCCCCAAAAAAACAGGAGATTATCATGGACAGGCACCCGTACTGTGGTGCGCTTTCGCATTAATGGAAAACAAATAAATAGGTATGAAATTATATTTAAGTTTATTATGTACACTACTGCTATCCGGCTGTTCTATGACGCGGAATGAGAAATATGCAGACTACGTTAACCCCGTCATTGGTACAGACATACAAAGACATGCACGAGGTGACAAAGCACCCTCAGAAGAGAAAGGACAAACCATGCCGGCAGTCGGTGTCCCCAACGGAATGACCAACTGGGTACCACAAACACTGGAAGGAGAACATAAATGCAATCCCCCTTATTATTATTACCACGACGAAATACAAGGATTCCGTGCCAGCCATTGGATCAGTGGCTCATGCACACAAGATTATGGCAGCGTAACAATAATGCCTGTCACCGGTGAATTAAAAACAAATGCCAGAGAGCGCGCTTCCCAATTTAGCCATGATGAAGAAACGGCAAAGCCTTACTATTATCAGGTGATGCTGAAAGATTACCTGATTCATGCCGAACTTACAGGTTTGTCTCACACAGGAATCATGCGTTTTAGTTTTCAATCGGATAAAGATCGTTATATCATTATAGAACCCAATAGTGACAAGCAACAGGGGTATTTAAAAATTGATACAAAGAGCAGGGAAGTAACAGGCTATAATCCCGCCTACAGAATCTATCAGGGAAGTGGAAAGAGTGCCGGATTCAGCGGATATTTCGTCATCCGGTTTGAAGAAGACTTCGACTCCTTCGGAACATGGAAAGACAATGAAATTACAACGGGAGAAACAGAAATAAAAGGGAACAAAAACAGGGTAGGGGCCTGGATTAAACTCGCTCCTGAAAAAGGGAACAGCATACAGGTAAAAGTAGGCACCTCTTTCACCAGTATTGAAAATGCCCGTAAAAATCTGGAAGCAGAGATTCCCGGATGGAACTTCGAGAAAGTAAAGAAACAGTCGGCAGCTAATTGGGAGAAAGCACTGAGCCAGATAGCTGTAAAGAGTAGCGATGAGAAGAAAAAGACTCAATTTTATACCGCTCTTTACAATACACGTATGCTGCCCCGCACTTTCAGCGATGTGGAAGGTTATTATCCCGGTTTCTCCGAAAATTACACCATCCATCAAGCCAAAGATTTCACCTATTATTGCGATTTCTCCATGTGGGATATCTACAGAGCCGTGTTACCTCTCTACTCCATTCTTAGCCCGTCCCTCACAGGAGATTTTTCTAAATCTTTCATTGTAAAAGGGCAACAAGGCGGGTGGCTACCTATCTTTCCGCTATGGAATAATTATACGGCAGCCATGATCGGCGATCACGGAATAGCCATGATGGGGGATGCCATCCTGAAAGAGGTTCCGGGATTCGACTATGAGGAAGCCTATCGGCTCATGCATAAAAATGCATTTGAAGTCAATACAGACCGAAAAAGTTATGTAGAAGGTAAAGGACGCCGGGGGCTGGAATCCTATCTTCAATACAACTATATCCCATTGGAAGACAATGTATGGGATGCATTCCATAAGAGAGAACAAGTATCCAGAACACTGGAATACGCCTATGATGACTTCGTTCTGGCACAAGTAGCCAGGAAATTAGGAAAAACAGATGACTACAGAACATTAATGAAAAGAGCCATGAACTATAAAAACGTGATCGACCCGGAAACCGGTTATGCACGCGGACGTTATGCAAACGGAGAATGGATCGAACCTTTTGAGTTCGATAAATTTGTAGATTATATATGCGAAGGAACACCTTACCATTACACATGGTATGTTCCCCATGATGTAAACGGACTGATGAAACATATCGGCAAAGAACGTTTCCGGACACGTCTCGACACTTTCTTTGAAAAAGATTACTACTGGCACGGCAATGAGCCGGGACATCATATTCCCTACCTTTTTGCTTTAGCTGGTGAAGCCTGGAAAACTCAGAAATGGGTACACAACATATTGAATAGAGAATATTATCCTAAGCCCGATGGGCTGAGCGGTAACGACGATGCCGGACAAATGTCCGCATGGTTAGTGTTCAGTATGGTTGGATTTTATCCGGTATGTCCCGGTATGCCTTATTACGTCATTGGCAGTCCGGGCTTTGAAGAGAGTATCATCACGCTGGAGAATGGAAAGAAATTCAAGGTAGAGGCCAAAGGATATACAGAGGAAAACATCTATATCCAGTCGGCAACCTTGAACGGACAGCCTTACAACAAATGCTATATCCTGCATGAAGACATACTGAAAGGGGGTACTCTATCTTTCGTCATGGGAAATACTCCCAACAAGCAATGGGCATCCGGTGCCGATGCAATGCCTTACGTTACAACAGAATAAGACACAATTAATATAAATACAAATCAAAATTATGAAGAAGTGGATATTAGGAGGGATAGGGCTCTGTATGTTTCTGCCTATCCTGGCACAACAAATTCAAAAAGAGGGATATCTGGTAATGGACATGGTACATCACAACCCCGGGGATGCCATGACACAGAGTGTTTTCCGCAAACCGGAGAAGTTAGCCTCTTTTGGTATGAATGGCATGGTTATCAATGAGTTTAAGTTCCCGCAATGTGCCGTCAGTTTCTCAAAATTCGACAAGCGTATTTTCCCGAAAGGATCAGAAGAAAAAGCATGGATCGAAACACTGACAAAAGAAATCAGAACACAGATCAAAACGTGCCACGAGAACGGTTTACAAGCGTTCTATTTCACTGATATCATTGTATTACCCCAAAAGTTAGTTGAACTCTATAAAGACGAGATTTGTGACGAGGATGGAAAAATATCTTTCGAGAAACCCAAAACTTGGGAGATTCACCGGATCATGCTGAAAGAATTATTCGAGCGTTTCCCGGAGATGGACGGATTGGTGATCCGTACCGGAGAGACTTATACCCACAACATTCCGTATCACATAGGAAACGGCCCGGTAGACTATAAAAACAGATATGATAAAAGTATTGGGATACATGCCCGGCTAATGAATCTGCTCAGAGAAGAGGTATGTGTAAAAAGAAATAAGAAGATTATATACCGTACGTGGGATTTTGGTTTCTTCCATGTCCGCCCGGATTATTACTTAGCCGTTACCGAACAAGTAGCACCACATCCCAATCTCTATATGGCTATCAAGCATACCAATGGAGACTATTTCCGGACTTTCCATTTCAACAAAACAATCACACTGGGCAAGCACAAACAAGTAGTGGAGGTACAATGCCAGCGTGAGTATGAAGGAAAAGGAGCTTATCCGAACTATGTGGCAAATGCCGTAATCAATGGTTTTGAAGAGACAAAGCAGGATGCTTCTCCCCGTTGCCTGAACGATGTGAAAGATAATCCATTGTTCTATGGCGTATGGACCTGGTCGAGAGGTGGAGGCTGGTACGGTCCTTACATCTCCAATGAACTTTGGTGTGATCTCAATACCTACGTGATGAGCCAATGGGCCCTGAATCCTAACCGCACAGAAGAAGATATTTTCAATGAATATGCACTGAAAATTGGTATATCCCAAGAGACTCTCCCATTCTTCCGCCGTCTGTGTATGCTGACCCCTGATGCTATTATCCGGGGAAGAGGTTCACTCCTGCACTCCGTCAATGTGACCTGGACACGCGACCATTATCTGGGAGGAATCAACCAGTTAAAAAGAATCTTCGATGAAATCTTAAAGAAAAACATAGTCGACGAGTCATTGTACGAAATGAAACTTTCCGTAGCACTCTGGGAGGATATAGTAGAATTATCCGAAAAGATACAATGCAACGACAAAGCCATCGAACAGTATATCAAAACCTCTTCTCTATATGGACTCTGGCTTCACAGAATTATGGAACAAGGCTGGATTGTCATGCTTAAAGGATATCAGGGTGAGCAAACAGGTATATATGATAAAACAGCAATTAAACTCGCACTCGAAAAATACGATCACTCATGGAATGAGTATCGCCAACTGAAAGAAAATAACGGGGATTGTGCCACACTCTATTATGACCAATTCGTTAAATTCAATGTGGGTGGTGATCGTACTAAAATCGGATTTGTAGATGGTATGGGAGCAACCGTTAACAAGTATCGCGCAATGATAGAATAACAGAGATTCAAATTAACATTATTAACAGAGTCTCTTAACTACTATTGTTAAGCTTACAAAAGTACGTACTTTATGCCTATAAAAGTACGTACTTTTGGTATATAAAGAATACTAATTAACACACAGTTAAATACGTACTTTTATAATCCCTGCTTCTTTTGTTTAAAAACGGAATTCGAATGGACTGATGAGCCGGTATTGGTGGCATTGAATGCAATATCGTAATGGGATTATTAAAGGTTTCGAGAAATGCAGTTATCCTGTCTCTTTGTTCCTATATGACTGATTTTCATGACACCCTTATTCTAATTATTACTGTAATTAGAGAATAAATTGCATAACAATATCAATTATTATGCGTATTTTATCGTATAATCTTTCTTTAATTGTATCCGTCCGAAAAGATCCGACTTGCAGTTCTGTTCTAATTTTTGAAGTTGTATGGGAGTAATAGGCTCAGGTCGTGGTCGTCCATGTCGGTCCGGATGCATTGCAGAGTGTGTTTAAGCCATTTGATAGGGTTTACGCCAAGGTTTTCCTCAGGGCTTCGACGCGGACGCGAACGGGGCTGGCGGACATCGGGACTTCC
>ENA-UOOK01002479-UOOK01002479.1-fermentation-metagenome-genome-assembly--contig:-NODE-2479-length-22610-cov-4.882953_pt1 | contig 22610 bp, 19 predicted proteins | sample MGYA00245777_ERZ724023 | MGnify/ENA primary metagenome ERZ724023 (study PRJEB28704, sample SAMN03018312) | fermentation metagenome | biome: anthropogenic terrestrial biome; feature: soil; material...
ATAGGCCCCTCCGGTTCAGGCAAAAGCACATTGCTGCGCTGCATAATGCAACTTGAAACTGTAGACAGCGGGAAGATTGAAGTATGCGGCGACACGCTTGTTTCTAACGACAGCACGGGAAAAGCCGTTTATTCTGGCCGTGATGTCTGCAGCAGAATCGCATTGCACATGGGGCTTGTGTTTCAGAATTTCAACCTTTTTCCGCATTTTTCTGTTCTGCGCAATATAACGGAAGCGCCTGTGCGCGTGTTGCACAAAACTGAGGACGAAGCAAAACAGACGGCGTTTGCGCTTTTAAAAAAGATGGGGCTTGAAGACAAGGCTGACGCTTACCCGTGCCAGCTTTCTGGAGGGCAGCAGCAGCGCGTTTCCATCGCGCGGGCGCTGGCGAAGAACCCGCAGATCGTGCTGTGCGACGAGCCGACCGGCGCGCTGGATTCCGAAACCGGCCGAAAGGTGCTGCGCCTCATCCGCGGCGTCGCAAACGACCTCGGCAAAACGGTGATCATTGTCACGCATAACGCGCCGATTGCCGAAATGGCGCAGACCGTGCTACATATGCGGGACGGAAAAATTGCACAAATGGAATTCCACGAGCACCCTAAAAGCGTGGAGGAAATCGTATGGTGAAGGGCGCGCTGCTCAAAAAATTCCTGCGCGACATGCGGAGGTCGAAGGCGCAGTTCATTTCGATTTTCATTATGGCGGCTCTGGCCGTTTCCATTATGACGGGGCTCGACAGCATCTGGTTTACCGTCCAGAATCATGCGGATGCCATGTACCGCGCGACAAACCTTTCCGACTTGTGGGTGACTGTGCAGAACCCTTCGGAACAGGAGCTGTGGGGCATCCGGAGGATCGACGGGGTCACACAGGTAGAGAAACGTTTTTCTATCGACGCCGATACCGACCTGCCCGGGAACCCCACCCTGCACGTCTACGCGCTGGATGACCGCAGCACCCTCGACCAGCCCGAGCTGCAGGGAGGACGATTCCATAAAAGCAGCGGCGGCGCGGTGCTGGACAGCGCGTTTGCCAAAGCGCACGGCCTGAAAATCGGCGACCGGATTTCCGTCAAGCTGAACGGCGTTTGGCTTCGTCTCCCGATCGACGGGCTCGCGCTGAGCAGCGAGCAGGTCTTTTCCCTGAAAAACTCCGCCACCGTGTCGCCGGACCCGGCAGCCTACGGTTTTGTGGTGATCCGCGCCGGCGTGCTGGAAAGCGTTTACGGACAGAAGGCATTTAACCAAATCAGCGTGAAGACAAGGCCGGGCGCCGACCTGACGCAGGTGGAGAAAAAGGCGGAAGCCGTGATCGGCGACGGCCTGATCGGCATGACCCTTCAGAAAGACAGCAGCAGCGTCAGCAGCGTCGATTCCCGGGTCCAGCAGATCAGAACGCTCTCCGTCGTATTCCCGCTTCTGTTTTTCCTCATCACGGCGCTGATCACGCAGAGCACGATGACGCGGCTGGTGGAAAATCAGCGCGGGCAGATCGGGATCCTGAAGGCTCTGGGATACAGCAAGAGGAGCATCCTCTGGCACTATACATCTTACGGCGTGATCGTCGGCGTGCTTGGCGCGCTCGCCGGACTTGCGGCGGGGCCGAACATCTTCGGCCGGTTTTTGGTGCCGCGCATGAAGCTGACGTTCGCCGATTACCGCGTGAACATCAATTTCGGGCACTTTGCGGCCGCCTTTCTTCTGATCCTGCTGTGCACAGGGGGCGTCTCGTTCTATGCCTGCTGGAAGCTTCAGGGGGATGCCCCTGCGGTGCTCCTCCGCGACAAGCCGCCGAAAAAGGGGCGGCACATCTTTCTGGAATCCATCCCTTCCCTCTGGCAGAAAATGAAGTTCAGCAGCAAGCTGATCGCGCGGAACACTCTGAAAAACAAGAGCCGCATCATCATGAGCACCATCGGCGTCATGGGATGCACCGGCGCGATCATTGCGGCGCTGAGCATCAGAAGCATGCTTTCCGGGCTCAACGAGCAGATGTATGAGACGACGTTCGTCTATGATCAGAAAATCATCCTTGACACCGCAAAAGCCGATTCCCGCTACCTAAGCAATCTGGGGCTCGACGGCGTCACACAGCAGATGGAAGAATCCGCAGTTGAGGTGATCTGCCCGAACGGCGAGCGGAAAATGGAGCCGATCACCATCACCTCAAAGGAAAGCCCGCTGATCCATATGCAGGACGTTGCCGGGGACCCCGTCTCCCTGCCGGAAAACGGGGCCCTCATGACCCGCAAGCTGTGCGAAACGCTCGGCGTAGAGCCGGGCGACACCATCCGGATCAAGCGCACGGACAAGGGATACCTCTCCGTGCCGATCCTGCAGACGGCCTACTTTGCATCCGGCCAGGGAATTTACATGACCGACGCCTACTGGAAATCCCTCGGGGAGACCTTCCAGCCGACGGCTCTGCTCGTCAAATGGAACGGCGCACCGGATCAGAGGTTCCTTTCAAGCGACGCGGTGGCGGATGCGGCGACGCGGGAAAGCCAGCAGTCGGGCCTGTCCTCCAGCACGCAGGTGGTGAACCTCTCGGTGATGATGATGATCGTCATGGGCGCGTCGCTGGCATTTGTGGTGCTGTACAATACCAGCATCCTCAATTTCGCCGAGCGGGTCCGTGATCTTGCGACGCTGCGGGTGCTGGGCTTCCATCACCGGGAAATCCGGAACCTGGTGCTGGTCGAAAATTATTTTTCCGTACTGCTCGGGATGCTGGCCGGTATCCCCGTAGGGCGATATATGTCCTGGCTGATCGCAAGCAAAATGGGGGAGCAGATGGACCTTTTGGGCAACGTCACAGCGCCCGACGTATTGGCCGCCGGCGCGATGACCCTGTGTTTCGCCTGGATCGTCAACAACGTCGTGGCACGGAAGATGAAACAGATTGACATGCTCGAAGCGCTGAAAAGCGTCGAATGACAACAGATGGAGGATTGCCTCATGAAGGACTGGATCTTATCCCATAAAAAGCCGGCGCTGGCCGGAACCTGCGTGCTCGCCGCGCTCGCCGTCGCGCTCGGAATCTTTTTTTACCAGAAAAACAGCGCCCCGCAGACGACGGCCCCGCAGACGACGAATCAGACCGGGGAGATCGACGCCTGGGGCGAGGTGAAATATACCCGCGTGGAGGACATCAGTGTCGATTTCCCGTCGGTGGTGACGGATGTACTGGTAAAGGAAGGCGAGCGGGTGAAGCTGGGCCAGCCGCTTGTGACGCTGGACCTCTCCGAATACAACGGAAACGTCGAGAAGCTCAAGCAGCAGCTTGCCGTGAATCAGGCGGCGCTGCCCGCTGCAAAGCAGGACATTTCCGCGCTGCAGGCGGACATCGCCCAGACACAGAGCCAAATCGCGCGCAAGACAAAGGAATACGGCGGCGGCACGAATGCCGATCTGAAGCTGCTCCAGAATTCCCTGAGCCTGGCCCAGAAGGAGCTTGCAACCGCAAAGAGCGACCTGCAGAAGTACCAGTCGCTCTATAACGCCGGGGCCGTTTCCAAAGCGACGCTCGATCAGTATGCGGACGCGGTGGATCAGCGCCAGAAGGCCGTGAACGACGTGCAGGACAACATCCGGAAGACCAAGACCGCCCTGAAAGACGAGCTGGACCAGCTGAACGTCTCGCTCCAATCGAAGCAGGCCCAGCTTTCCCAGCTGCAGCTCGGCAACACCGCGAATGTCGCGAAGCAGCAGGGCGGCGTTTCCTCCGCGCAGGTGGACCTGAATATCATGACGGCCAAAATCGCGAAGGATTACATCAAGGGCAGTCAGATCGTCTCCGATATCGGGAACGGCATTGTGCAGAACATCGCGGTCAGCGACGCGGCCCATCTCGGCGCGCAGAACGCGCCGACCAAAGTGCTCCAGATCATCGACGCGGATTCCCTCACCGTCAGCGCGGAGGTCGACGAGGAGTTCATCGGCGGCGTGAAGGCCGGCGAAACGGTTAAGATCGTTCCGGCCTCGGCCCCGGACGCTTCGCTCACCGGCACCGTGACGCAGATTCCGGATCTCGCCGTGGAAAAGGACGGAAAGCGCGTGATCCGCGTGCTGGTGAAGCCCAGCGACCCGAACCACCTGTTAAAGCCGGGCTATACCGCGGATGTTTACTTTAAAAAATAAACATGCTTCCGTTTCTCCCTGCCGGAAGCATGTGGGAATAGATCGGGCTTGCAATCTTAAGTGGAATCCGCCGTCATAAAAACTTTAAAGGAGGAATTCTGATGAAAATCCGAAAAATCGCCGCCGGGCTGCTCTCGGTCCTTCTGCTGGGTGCAATCCCGGCCCCCGCGTTCGCCGCATCCGCCGCGGTCACCACCGCTCCCCAGGCCGTGAAGGTAAGCTACGCGGACATCGAATCCATCGTGCGCTCGAGCAACCAGACCATCCGCGCGAACGGCAAGACGCTGGACAGCCTGAAAGGCAACGACGCGGCCGAAAAAAAACAGGACGAGATCGCCGCCGGCCGGAAGCAGCTTCAAGATCTGAGCAGCCAGCTGCAGCTCACCAATCAGTCCATTGCCGGTTCACCGGATCAGCAGGCAGCCGCAGAGTCGCTGCGGGGCAGCATCGCGTCGCTCAACGCCATCTGCTCGATCCTGAAAGGGCAGGAGGATCAGCTTGACATCAGCGACGATACCATCGATCAGACAGAGCTGCAGATGGACGAAGCCGCGGACCAGATCGTCGTGGCGGCGCAGAAGCTTTATGTGACGTTCCATTCTCTGGACGCCGAGCGCAGGCAGCTCACCAGGCAGAAAAAGGCGCTGGACGACACGCTGAAAATTGAGCAGCTGAAAGCCGATCTCGGCCTTATCACGCAGGCCGACCTGCTCAACGCCCAGCAGCAGAAAAACACATTGGGGGATAACCTCACCGCGCTGGTCAACCAGATGGAAGCGGTGAAAAACAACCTCCGGGTGCTTCTCGGGTACTCGGACGCCTATGACGTTTCGCTCTCTTCCATGCCGGAGCCGGAAGGGGATTTCGCCGCCAAAATGGATGAGGAAAAAGACCGGCAGACCGCACAGGACGAGAACTGGACGCTGAAAGAAAAGAAGCTGGCGAAGGAAATCGCCGACGACAACAAGGATTCCGACCTGGATTCGACAGTGGACGACTTCCGCGCGGCGTCGCTGAATTACAGCCTTGTGCTGAATACGTTCCATGCCTCGTTCCAGCAGGTATACAGCGACGTGGCGGAAAAACAGGGAAAGCTCGCTTCCGCGCAGGCTGCTTATGACGCGAAGGCGAAGGCGTTCGCCGCCGTAGAGCAGCAGAACGCGCTGGGGGTGGCTTCGGCGCTCGACCTGGAGAATGCGCAGATGAACCTGGACAGCGCCGAGGCCGCGCTCGATCAGGCGAAAATCGGCCTGTTCTCTTCGCAGGAGCAGTACCGCTGGGCGCTCCGGGGCGTCATCAGCACATCCTCCGCACAGAGCCAATCCGCTGCGCAGGGGTGATTTTTCCGCTTTGAAACCGGAACGTAATCCATGCTGATTGAGCTTTGTGTATCTATCCTTGACAACGATGATTGATCTGATTATCCTAAATAGAAGGAAGTGCCGAAGGAATATAAAATCAGGATGGACTGATTGTCCATCACCCGTCAAATGGGGAGTGAATCCATATGGGAAAAGAAATCCATAAGGCGGAGAATAGGCGGAATCCGAAAACCGGTTTTTCTGCTGCCCGGCCCAAGCAGCCTCTTGAACCGCAGCTTTTGAAGCCGATCGGGTCTTTGCATGACGACGACGATTATAAAGACTGCCTGATGGAGCACGGCGTTTTATCGGGGAAAGCGCAGCATGTCAGTTTGACGAGAGTCAAGTTGCAGGGAATGCGGTTTGACGCGGCGCTGCCTTCGCTCGAGCTCGAAGATGTCCTGTTTGAGGGATGCGATCTATCCAACGCGGTTTTCAGCGATTCGTTTCTGCTGCGCGTAGCTTTTCTGAATTGCCGGATGATCGGTGTCGACTTGAGCGGAGCCACCCTGAGGGATACCGAGTTCAATCACAACGTCCTGCAATATGCCAATTTTCGATTTTCGCGGTTGAAACGAGCCTTGTTCGATGGATGCAACTGCTCCGAAGCGGATTTTAGCGGGATGTCGCTTGAAAAAATACAGTTTTTACAGACCGATTTGCGTAAGGTTCAGATGTCGGGCACACCGCTTGCGAATATCGATTTCACAAGCTGCGAAATCGATGGGCTGGGTGCGCGCCCGGAGGATTTGCGGGGAGCAGTCTTTTCTCCGGAACAGGCAATCACAGCCGCAAAGATCCTCGGCGTAGAAATTAGATTTTAATAGTCCCGTTGGAAACCGCGGCTTACCGGAATCCGTATCAGAATCTGAACAGCTTTTTTGCCCTGTCAAATCTTTTGGCGGGGTATTTTTTATATCAAGTTCAGAACTTTTTTATTTTGGAATGAATTTTCTTTCCCGTTGGAGTATAATTAAAAAATAAACTGTCTCCATGGAGGTACCAGCTTCCAACGGCATATTTTAAAGCCTCAATGGGTGGCAAAATCCACAGCAAAGCGACAGGGTAATGGCCTGTAGCCGGTTGCTTTGATGCCCGCTTAATCATCTTGCTTTGCGGTGACAGACGAACCGTTTGGAACATTCTTCTTCTGGAACCGCAGCAGGATAACGGCAGACATGACTGCGGCTGTCAGCGAAGTAAGCGGCAGATTGAGCCAAAGCCCGTCAAGCCCCATTGCGCCGAGAGCAAAAAGAAAAATTACAGGGAAAATAAAAGCCGTTGAAACAGAAATTATGGTTGCGTACCCCGCCTTGCCTATGGCGGACAGATAGCTTTGTGTGGCAAATGAAATCCAGCGTGTCAGGTACGCAAGCGCAAACAATGATAGAGCATGAACCGACATGGAAATCGTTGCCGCATCCTCTGCTTTAATAAAAATACCGACCAGATCTGCTTTTGAAAAGAGCATGACAGCAGTCATTAAGATTGACAGCACGCCGCAGGTTCCAAAGCATCTTTTTTCGATCGCTTCGATACGGTCGTAATTCCTGGCACCCCAGTTATAGCCCACCGCCGGCTGAAGAGAATCGCAGAGGCCGTAAAGCATCGGCTGAATGAGACCGTCCGCATACATCAGTACACCGTAAGCGGACACTGCTGTGACACGGCCGAGACGAAGCAGAAAGACATTCATTATGATTGATGTAACGCGGCCGGCGATGTTGTTGAGAAAGCTGGGGCATCCGTTTGCCAGGATGCCTGCAAACACTTCCCGGCTGAGTTTCGGCTTTGCAAAACGTAGCTGCAATTTACCGCGGATGAACGGCATAATTGCAATGAGCGCACAGAGAAACATACCGGAGCATGTCGCCAGCGCCGCACCCCAAATTCCAAACTTAAATATAAAGAGAAATAAAAATTCAAATGCGGCGCTGCCGACTGACATCAGGATGTTGACTATCATACTGTACCGCACTTTTCCGCAGATACGCAGATAGTTATCGACGGCGAATACGATAGTGGTGAAAGGCGAGCATGCGGCATAAACTCGAAGATACTGGGATGCCATTGAAACAAGCTCCTCACCGGCACCCATTAGCCGCACAAAATCGTCTGCAAAAACAAACAGTACGGTGCCGAGCAAAATACCTGCTCCGATAATCATCAGACAGGCACTGGAAAAGATATTGCCGGCAGCCTTTTCGTCTTTCTCTCCCAATTTAATCGCAATCGGGACCGCCGAGCCGACCCCGATCAGGTCTGCTACTGAAAAATTGATGATGACAAGGGGCATGACCAGGTTTAGGGCTGCAAATGCATCCGAGCCCAATAATTGCCCGACGAATGCGCCGTCTATCATCTGATAAAGCGATGACACAAGCATACTGACGATTCCCGGAATCGTCACGATGGCGAACAATTTAGTTGGCGGCGTTTTTTCATATAGTGTTTTATAGTCCATGGTTCCTCCCTTTTTACATAAAAAAAGCGCTCGGTTAAACTACGTTAACCGAGCGCACTCGACATCTTCTAATCGACCATGCAATTGCGATTGCACGTCCTCCGATGACAAATTTATTTATTTTAGAAATGGAGTTATCTCCAGACGGAATAACTCCAGAAATCTCCGACTGCCGGCAATCAAGGCTGCTCTTTCTTCGTCGGTCATCCGCTCAAAAGCGGAACGTTCCAGCCGGTAGATGAGATCAATGTTTTCTTCAGTGAATTTTACACCCTTTTCCGTCAATGTGATTCGCTTGCTTCGCTTGTCGCTTTTACATTCCGACAGGGCAATAAAATTGTCTCTGACAAGGTCGTTAATTGCGGAGTTTACGGTCTGTTTGCTTATTGACCATTGTTCCCGAATCGTCTTTTGGGTGCATTCCTCTCCGGCTCCGCAAATGGTATACAACGCCCAGAAAGCGGCGTCGGACAAGCCGCTCCTTTTTGCGAACGCGCTGTACAGAGCATCGGCTTCCTTAAAGGTCGCATAATATTCGTTTAATTGCTTTCGAATGGGGTCGTCGTTCATCGCGTCACCTCTTGGTACGAATTCAGACTATAGTTAGTATATTTGGATTTCCGTTATTTGTCAAGGCCATGTCTTAAATTCCATTTCATTTAAACATAAACACGGAAAAAATAACACGGATTTTCAGGAGGTCAGCCGATATGAAAAATGTTCCGGCCATTATAAAGAGTATGATCGACTATTACGCCGGGGACCCAAAAAGGATTCAGCACTTCATTAAAGTCTATCATTTCGCTAAAATGATCGGGGAAATGGAGCGGGTGGATGCACGGACGCAGGAGATTCTGGAGGTCTCCGCCCTGGTCCACGATATCGGGATCAAGGTGAGTGAGGAAAAGTATCACAGCAGCGCGGGAAAATATCAGGAACTGGAAGGCCCGCCTGTCGCCGAAAAGCTACTGGCGGGGCTCGGCTGCCCGCCGCCCCTGATTAGCCGCGTATGCTGGCTCGTGGGGCATCATCACACCTATGACAACATTCAGGAGACGGATCATCAGATTCTGGTGGAAGCGGACTTCCTTGTCAATGCCTATGAAGATGGATTGACGGAATCGGCCATCCGCAGCGTGCTTTCAAAAATTTTTCGAACTCCATCCGGAAAATACCTTCTGCGGACGATATATTTAAAGGAAGATGGGAGATAAGAGCCCGCAAATGGTTCTCTTATGTAAAAAAGAATAAAATGAGAATTTGAGTTGCATATCTAGTATACACGTGGTATAATAATACCAACATATAGTGATAACAGGACGCGCCGGCTTGTCCTTTCCAAAAAGGGAAAAATCGCCGAAGCCGGCGTGGAGCGGGATGAACGTCTTGGCCCGTTCGAAGTTGGGGGAGTTGTATGATGAAAGTCTGCGGCCTGCAAAAGCTTACGCTGCTGGATTACCCGGAAAAAGTCGCCTGCACCGTGTTTACGGGGGGGTGCAATCTGCGCTGTCCCTTTTGCCACAACGCGCCGTTGGTGCTGGGCGATCCAGAACGCCTGGAGACCGACGATGGAGAATTATTTTCCTTTCTCCAAAAGCGGAGAGGCGTTTTGGATGGAGTCTGCGTCGCCCCTTTTGCCAGAACGCTTCGCTTGTGATCGGCACGCCTGGTGCGGATGACGTTTCCGACGAAGAACTGTTCGCCTATCTGAACAAGCGGCGCGGACTTCTCGACGGCGTCTGCGTGACCGGCGGGGAACCGCTGCTGCATCCGGGGCTCGCGGACTTTCTGCGGAGAATCCGGACGCTCGGTTATTCCATCAAGCTGGACACCAACGGATGCTTCCCGGATTCGCTCCGGGAACTCGTTGCGCAGGGGCTCGTCGATTATGTGGCGATGGATCTGAAAAGCTCGCCGCAGCACTACGCGGAAACCGTCGGCGTTGCGGACTTTGATTTTTCCGTCATCCGGCGGAGCATCGATTTTCTGCTGGCCGGCCCTGTGGATTATGAATTCCGCACCACCGTCGTCCGAGGGCTGCACAACAGAGACATCCTGCGCGACGCCGCGCTTGAAATCCGGGGGGCGAAGCGGTATTTCCTGCAGAAATTCGTCGATTCGGGCGATTTGATCGGGACCGGCCTGTCCGCATTTTCAGACAGCGAGATGGAGGAGTTTTTGAAAGTCGTGTCCCCTTATGTCAAAACCGCCGCGTTGCGCGGTATCTAAGCATTTCCAGCTAAGATGTAGAATCTATGGTTTGTTCCTCCCCCGCCGGAGGCGGGGGAGGAACAAACCCGGGATTCGCAATCATAAGTGGGATTGCTGTAAAATATTCCGCTCGCAGAAAAGGAGAGTTAAAATTATGTACCAAGTGGTAAAACGCAACGGGACTGTCGTGCCGTGCGACATTTCCAAAATCCGTAAGGCAATCCAAAAAGCATTCGATGCTCTGGGCAAACAGTATACTCCCGACATCATCGACCTGCTGGCGCTCAGGGTTACCGCGGATTACGAGCCGAAAATCAAAGAAGAAAAGATCGGCGTCGAGGCGATCCAGGACAGTGTGGAATCCGTGCTGATCCAGGCCGGGTACGCCGACGTCGCGAAATGCTATATCCTTTACCGCAAGCAGCATGAAAAGATCCGCAATATCAAATCGACGATCCTCGACTACAAGAAGCTCGTCGACAGCTATATCAAGCACGACGACTGGCGCGTGAAGGAAAATTCCACCGTCACCTATTCGGTCGGCGGGCTGATCCTTTACAATTCGGGCGCGATCACCGCGAATTACTGGCTGTCGGAGATCTACGACGACGAGATCGCGAACGCGCACCGCAGCGCGGACATCCATATCCACGACCTCTCGATGCTGACCGGCTACTGCGCGGGCTGGAGCCTGAGGCAGCTGATTCAGGAAGGCCTGGGCGGCGTGCCCGGAAAAATCACCTCCGCCCCGGCGAAGCACCTGGTCTCGCTTTGCAACCAGATGGTGAATTTCCTCGGGATCATGCAGAACGAATGGGCGGGCGCACAGGCGTTTTCATCCTTCGACACGTATCTCGCCCCCTTTGTCAAGGTGGATCACCTCTCTTATTATGAAGTGAAGAACTGCATCCAGTCCTTTATTTACGGGGTGAACACCCCGAGCCGGTGGGGGACGCAGGCTCCGTTCTCCAACATCACGCTGGACTGGACGGTGCCGAACGACCTGTCCGAGCTGCCCGCGATCGTGGGCGGCAGGGAAATGAACTTCAAATACAAAGACTGCAAAAAAGAGATGGACATGATCAACAAGGCGTTCATCGAGACCATGCTGGAAGGGGACGCGAACGGGCGCGGCTTCCAGTACCCCATCCCGACCTACTCCATCACCAGGGACTTCGACTGGTCCGAAACGGAAAACAACCGACTCCTGTTTGAGATGGCCTCCAAATTCGGCACCCCCTATTTTTCCAATTACATCAACAGCGACATGCAGCCCAGCGACGTCCGCAGCATGTGCTGCCGCCTGCGTCTGGATCTGCGCGAGCTGCGGAAAAAAGCCGGCGGATTTTTCGGCAGCGGGGAAAATACCGGGTCGATCGGCGTCGTGACTGTCAACCTGCCGCGGATCGCCTATCTTTCGGACAACGAAGCGGAATTTTATACCCGCCTGGACAGGATGATGGACACCGCCGCGCGTTCGCTCAAAATGAAGCGCAGCATCATCACGCGTTTCCTGCACGAAGGGCTTTATCCTTACACCAGGCGGTATCTCGGGTCGTTTGACAGCCATTTTTCCACGATCGGGTTGGTCGGCATGAACGAGGCGTGCCTGAACGCCAAGTGGATCCGGGAAGACCTGACGCACGAAAAGGCGCATCAGTTTGCAAAGGACGTATTGAACCACATGCGGGAGCGCCTGTCCGATTATCAGGAGCAGTACGGTGACCTGTACAATCTGGAGGCGACCCCCGCCGAATCGACTGCTTACCGCCTCGCCAAGCACGATGTGGAGCGCTATCCGGATATCATCACGGCGGCCGAGCCGGGAAAGACGCCGTATTACACCAACTCATCCCATCTGCCGGTCGGCTACACCGAAGACCTCTTCGAGGCGCTGGACAAACAGGACGACCTGCAGACCCTTTATACTTCGGGGACGGTTTTCCACGTATTTCTCGGGGAAAAGCTGCCGAACTGGAAATCCGCCGCCAATCTTGTGCGGAAGGTCGCCGAAAACTATAAGTTGCCTTATTACACCCTTTCCCCGACCTATTCGATCTGCAAAGACCACGGCTATCTGGCGGGGGAGCATTTCACCTGCCCCGAGTGCGGGAAGCCGGCCGAGGTTTACAGCCGCATCACCGGGTATTACCGGCCGGTGCAGAACTGGAATGACGGAAAAGCGGAGGAATACCGTGAGCGCAGGCTGTACGATATGAAAAACCAGGGCCGGCGCGGAAATCGGCCCGCGGCGCAGGGCCCCGGCCCGGCGCGGGAAGAGGCCGCCGGGGGTGAAGGGGAGTCCGCCTATCTGTTCACCACCAAAACCTGCCCGAACTGCCGCCTGGCAAAATCGTTTCTGGATCTGGCCGGCGTAACCTACCGCGTGGTGGACGCAGAGGAAAACCAGGAGCTCGTTGAAAATTACGGGGTCTGCCAGGCGCCGACGCTGGTTGTGATCCAGGGCGGAAAGATTTCTCAGTTTGCAAACGCTTCCAACATCAAAAAATATACGGAAGAACTCTGCTGAATCACGAGTCAATTTCACTGATGAGTGCGAATCCGGATCTGTTCCTATTCCGCCTCCGGCGGGGGGAGAAACAGAAACAAATTCTGCATCTTGGCTGGAAATATGATGGAGACGGCGGAAGGGCCCCCGGACTGTGGTCGATTGATCCATGGCCCGGGGGCCTTTGATAAAAAATTTCACCCGGCATAAAAAGGTGCGGGCAAAAGGAGTTAGGAATGAAAAAGAAAACGTATGCCGATCATTCGGATGAGGAGCTGCCTGCGGAGCAGGGCGCCGCGGCGGCGCCGTCTCTGCCGAAGCTGCTGCTGACCTGGGCAAAGGTGGGCGTCGGCTCTTTCGGAGGGGGCGCGGCCACGCAATACCTGATTCAGGAGCATTTCATCTATCGCAACCACTGGATCACCCAGGACGAATATTCCAGCATCATCGGCATGTGCCAGCTGGCGCCCGGAATCAACATCCTGTCGTATACCATCCTGATCGGGAAAAAGCTGGGGGGCGCGCGGGGAGTCGCGGTGTCGCTGCTGGGGCTGGTTCTGCCGAGCGCCGCGCTGACCGTCGCGCTGACCGCGCTTTATACGCTCGTCCGCCAATACGATTCGATCCATTCCGCGCTCCGGATCGCCTACGCCTCCATTCTGGGGATCACGTTCGCGACAAACTGGAGAAACGTGTCTCCCATTTTCAGGAAGAATCAGAAGAAGGGTCCCGCCGCGCTGGGCGTGACCATCGCCATCGCCGTTGGGAGCGGCGCGGCTTACGTGCTGTTCCAGCCGTCCGTCATCCTGCTGTATCTGGTTGGCGGTGTGTGCGGCGGGACCGCTTACTGGGCGTTTTCCAGAAAGCGGGTGAGCGAGTAGGATGGACTGGCTTTCCTTTTTTCTCACCCTTTTAAAATCGATTTTATTCTCCTCGGGCGGATACGGCCCGCTGCCCAGCCTGCATTCCGACTTTATCGCCAACGGATGGGCCAGTCAGAAACAGTTTTCCGATTCCCTGACCATCGGCCAGATCACGCCCGGCCCCAGCGGCTTCTGGATCATCAGCTTCTGCTTTTTGGTCGCCGGCTGGCGCGGAGCGGCCCTGTCCTGCGCAGCATTGCTTCTGCCGCCGCTGCTCATTTTGCTGATTCAGCGCGGATACAGATACGTGGCCGGGTTTTCCGCCACACAGGGCGTGCTGGACGGCGTCGTTCTGGTCATCTCCACCTTCAGTGTGATTGTGGTCCTGCAGATTTTCATCGGGAATGGAATCGACGTCCTGACGGTGGCCGTCGCCGTCGTCAGCGCGGCGCTGGCGCTTTCCCGGAAGGTCTCGACCAATCTCATCCTGCTCGCGGCTCTCGTGATCGGCTTTTTTGTGCACTGACCGATTTTGACTTCCGCTACCCCCCCTATTAGAGTTTGCCAATAGCATGATAAGGGAAAAAAGGTTGGACAAAAATAGAGATGATGTTTACCATATAAAGTGTCATACGGCAATTCCGCTGATCCATGCGCCTTGTTTCTGCCTGCCGGAGGCGGGGAAGGGACAGAAATAATTTCTGCATTTTAAGATGGAAATGCCGCAGCGTCATTTGACCGGAAAGGGTTTGATGTTATGAAACAGATAAAGCCGGAAACTCTTCGGAGCTATTGCGCCGCCGTGCTGCAGGGGTACGGCGTGGAAACGGGGTGCGCGCAGACGGTGGCCGACTGCCTGGTCGACGCCGACCTGTGCGGCGTAAGCACTCACGGCGTCAGCCGTCTTGCCATTTATTTGGAGCGGCTGAAAGCGGGCGTCGTGGAAAAGGGCAACCGGATCCATATTAAAAAAGAGAGCCCCGCTGCGCTTGTCGTGGATGCGGGAAACACTTTGGGGATGCCCGCAGCGAAGTTCGCGATGGAACGGTGTATCGAAAAAGCGTCCGACGCGGGGGCGTGCTTTGCGACGGTAAAAAATTCCAATCACTTCGGAATGGCATCCTATTATACGAAAATGGCTGCCGCACGGGGGATGATCGGGATCTGCGCCACCAACCTGACCGGAAAGATCGCCCCTTTCGGCGCGGCGGAGCCTTACATGGGGACCAATCCCATCTCGGTGGCGGCGCCGGCAGTGGGCGATCCGGTGGTGCTGGATATGGCTCCCAGCGTAGTGGCTCTGGGCAAGCTGATCCTGGCCCAGAAGCTTGGGAGCCCCATTCCTCTCGGCTGGGCGCTGGACAAAGAGGGTAAGCCCACCACCGATCCGGCGGAGGGCCGCAAGGGATCGCTGGTGCCGATCGGCGGCCCCAAGGGGAGCGGCATCGCCATCATCGTCGACATCCTGTGCGGAATCCTCAGCGGGGGCAAGTTCGGCCCCCATCTCCACGATCTGTACGGCGACATGGAGCATCCTCAGGAGGTCGGCCATTTTATCGGCGTGATCGACGTCGCCCATTTTGTGGATGTGGATGACTTCCGCCGTGGTGTGGCGCAGATGAGAAGCGAAATCAAGGCGCTTCGCCCGGCGGAAGGCGTGGAAGAGATTTTTATGCCCGGCGAGCGCAGCCTGAACCGGAGAAAGAAGAATCTGGAGCAGGGGATCGCCCTGCCGGATGAAGTCTTTCAGGAGCTTCTGGCATACGGCCGGGGCTGCGGGGTCGCTTTTCCGGAGTAGGCGGCGCCTGAGAAACGGGATTTGAAAGATATCAGGCAATCGGTGGCAAGACGGCTCTTGCCGCCGGGAGAAGAATCATAACAATAAGGATGTTGGAATAAAATAAAAATGGGTCAGACCTTGATCGATAAAAACGATGGCAGGCAAGTCCGTCGATTTTTCAAACGCGGGCTAGAGGAAAGAGCTGTGAAAGCAGGGCTGGCAGGATCGCCGTCGCATTGCTTATTTGCCGGGTGCTTCTTTTTGGAAAACGGCGATGACGTCGCCCGTCAGGCTTCTTGTTGATTTAAGATTAGCACGGTATGCAGCAGCTTGCAAAACTTCTTTGTTAATATTGATATAAGTAAATCATAATACTGCCAATGCTTTTGATCCATAATAAATTCCCGCCGAATCTCACAATTCCATCTTAAAATATGATCGCTGCTTCATCCTAGCCCTTGTATTTTCTTTGCAAAATCGGAACAATATTCTATAATGATTAAGGCGGCAGCAATTCCGCTTGTGATTGCGAATGCGGGGTCTGTTTTTTCCTTTCATCCAGCGGGGGAGGGACGGAAAGCAAATCTTTATCTTTAGCTGGAGCTGGAAATTTCCATGAAGGAAAAAGGAGGAAGATCATGCTGGTCAATCGAAATCCCGAATATTTTTTGGCCGTGGCGCGCGAGCGTAATATTTCCCGCGCCGCCGAAAAGCTTTATATTTCCCAGTCCTCTCTGAGCCAGCATATCGCCAAATTGGAGGAATCGCTGGAAGTAAAGCTGTTCGACCGCTCGCAGACTCCCATCGCCTTAACGGAGGCCGGCGCGCTATACCGCAACTATTTGGAGAGCAATATCTATTTATATAAGAAGTTCCAGTCGGGGCTGACCGATTTAAATTCCGACCGCAGCCAGACGGTCAATGTGGGCATGGGAACGTGGAGGGGGTCCATTTTATTTCCGGAAATTCTGCCGGATTTTCTGAAGGAACACCCGCAGGCCCGTGCGAACCTGTATGAATACCCGGTCAGCGAGCTGAACGCGCTCGTGCAGGATGACAAAGCCGATTTCGCCGTGAGGAACACCGAGGTTACTGGGCTGCCCAACCTTGTCAGTGAAAACATCGCCTATGAACGCATTTTGCTGGTGATGCATCGCGACGACCCCGTCGTACAGGAGTTCACCCGCATGCAGGCCGCCCGAAAAAAGGTCGATCTGCACCTGCTGGAGCAGGAACGGTTCATTTCGCTGGACCAGACGCTCCCCGTGGGCCGGCATGTGAGCAATTTTCTGGAGAAAAACAAGCTTTCCTTTTCCAACCGGCTGAATACCACAAACAACAGTACGGCCCTGCGGCTGGTGTCCGCCGGAACGGGATTTTGCTTTTTGGTCGAAACGGGCCTTCAAAGCGCTTCTCAATACCCGAACCTCGTGTTTTTTGATCTGCAGTCCCCCGACCTTTCCATCTCTCTTTCCATGCTTTACAAAAGCAACAGCTATTTGTCCCCCCTGGCCTGCAGCCTGATGAATATGATCCGGGAATATTATCAGGCATTGATCAAAAACAACAGCCCTCTGAAGCTTCAGTGACGCAATTCCAAAAAAGAAGAATCAGCGCTCTTGCCCCCTCGCCGGGGATGGAGCGCTGATTCTTCTATGTTTGCTTATTGCAGCGGTTCCTCTTTCTTTCCCTCGATCATCATCCTTCCCATCTTTTTCATCTTGCTGAAAATCAACGACTGGTTTTTAATAATCACGTTCAGGCTGCGGTTTATGATCTCCATCCGTTCCGAAATCCTGATTTCACCCCCTCCTTTTTCCTTTCGCAGTGAATGTCGTGAATCACGCCCGTTCAGCGGTCAAGCGGAAAGATGGGGCGGGGCACCTTCTGATAGGGAAGGGTTTCGAGCAGTTCACAGGTATATGGCTGTGCGTCTCGCGGCGCACAGGAAGCAGGCTTTCGGCAGGCGTCTGATTCCTGTTGATGGAATCCGATCCGGCGGAAAAAAGGATGATTTTATTTCTTTACAGTTTTACAGTAAGTTAGTTCTACAGCCGAACCTACATTAGAACAACACGAATATATCATTCGAATTTCAGATTGTCAATAAAATTATATTATTTTGTTCATTTATTTTATTGAATTTATCTATACTTCATGCTATGATAAGGGCCGATAAGGAAAAATGACGCTTTCTCCCGCGATTCGTTCCTGTGCGGAAATAGCTGTGCAGGCACCTTGACGCGCGGAGAAGGCGTCTTGCTGCGCGCCGGTTTCAACCTGCCGGAGGCAGCGGAACGGACGCGACGGACAGCGGCCGTATCCTGAAAAAAGGAACGTCCGAAAAACAGCGGTCAAAAAATTTTATCATATATGGAGGGACCAATTTTGGGCAAAGAAAGCATGATCCCGCTGATCCGGGAGATTTCCAACGCAAACGGGGCTTCCGGTTTCGAGGACGAGGTCCTGACGGTGATCCGGAAATACGGGAAGGATCTGGGGGAGTTTTCGGAGGACTCCCTCCGCAACCTTTATCTCAGGCGCGCCGGAAACCGCGGCGGCCGCCCGGTCGTTCAGCTGGATGCGCACACGGATGAGGTTTCGTTTATGGTTCAGGCCGTCAAGCCGAACGGGACGCTGGTGTTCATCCCGCTGGGCGGATGGGTCGCGAATAATATCCCGGCGCATAAAGTGCGCGTGCGCAACGCGGATGGGCAGTACATACCGGGCGTCGTCGCGAGCAAGCCGCCGCATTTTATGAGCGAAGCGGAACGCAGCGCGCCCGCCGACATCTCCGCCATGGCGATCGATCTGTTACTCCCCTCCGCAGGGCAAGCGGACAGCATGATCCGCATCCGGCAGCTGCGTGAGCAGATGCCTGAACAATGGAATCAAACATACCAGGCTAAAGGTCGGGAAATCAATGTCAGTGTCTCCCCTTTTGTTCCGGATGTCGATTTCGAATATCTGGAACAAAAGGAGCTGATGATCGGCAAGGCATTCGACTGCCGCCTGGGCTGCGCGGCTGTTCTGGGGACGATGGAGGTTCTGCAGGGGAAAGAGCTTGACGTGGATGTTGTTGCGGGCTTTTCCGTACAGGAGGAAGTCGGCGCGCGCGGCGCGTCTGTCACCAGCAGCACCATTCGTCCCGACATTGCCGTCGTTTTTGAAGGATGTCCTGCGGATGACACGTTTACCGAGGAATACATGACGCAGGCGGCGATCAAAAAGGGCCCCATGCTCCGGTACATCGACGCCGGCATGATCACCAATCCCCGCTATCAGAGATATGTCCTGGATCTGGGGAAAAAGCTCGGGATTCCTGTGCAGGAATCGGTGCGGAAGGGCAGCTTCACCAACGGGTCGCACATCCATCTTTCCAACGCCGGCGTCCCGGTGATCGTGATAGGGATTCCGGTCCGCTATATCCATACCCATTACGGGATCGCGGCGCTGTCCGACGTGGAAAACGCCGTAAAGCTGGCCGATGTGGTGATCGAGTCCCTGAATGCCGGCACGGTCCGCTCGTTCTGACGGAAAACGAAGAAGCCGTAAAATCATGCGCGGCCGTCAACGAGTTCCAGAAAGGCACAGAGATTTTCTTCACACAGACGATGATTGATCTCTGCCCGTGAACGGCACGCAGCCGTCTGAAAGAGATCGGAAGGGGCAGCAGCAAAACGAAAGCTTTGCCGCTGCCCCCCATTTTGGATCATTCATTGATTAAATCGAATATCACCGTCATGTAAAGAGTTTTCCAATTCCCCGGATCTTTTCCTGTAGACTGAGGATTGTTCCCGAGAGACCGGCTTCTCTCAACTGTAATTTCAACTAAATCTCCTCCTACTCTTTCCAGCACTGCGAACGGATTCTTTTTCCAGCAATATTTACCGTCTTTTTCCTCAACCAGTGCTCTGAAAGCTCCGAGAATAGGATATAAAAAGCCGGTAGGAGACATACAGTCTAAAGTCTTTTCATAAAATTTAGATTTAAACTCCTGCCCGTTGCGGGGCAGAGAAACGCCCTTGACGGCTCCATACCGTCCGCCATTATTCTTGCTTTTATAGTAGGCGTTCATATTGATTTCAATCGTATCGTATAGTTTAAAAATATCTACCATAATAGAGACCATTTTCACATATGGATTGGCTGCGGTTTCTCCAAATTTTTTATGAGAATCAATATAATAATCGATACATTTCTTTTTACTCGAATAAGAGACAATGGGAATGTCGTCCCTGTTGGGGTACCTGTCAATGTTGAACAGATTTAAGACGGCAAGCAGATCGGCTACATCGATGTCTCCCACATCATTTTCCTTAAAGAACACTCTGTTTTTGAAGCTTTCCTTAGAAATAGCTTGCTTGATAATATCAAAACGATTTTCCAGTTCGGCGATCGATTTGTCCTGCACCTGAACAGAGGTATTACGCGCCGCCGCCAAACGCTGAAATATTCCCTCAACCCCCGTGACAATCTCGATTTTGACATATTGCTGACCCATGTCCAAAACGTTACGATTTTCTAAAATGGTTTTATATGTGTGCCCGCCGTCTACATCTCCGTGAACCTCCGGGTCCTCAAATGTAACGGTAAGCTCATTGGAATAATTGTTGAACGATACATCTTTAGCAGAGAGAAGCAACCCTCGATTTAGCAGGTAAAAATCTGCGCTGTCAGTATCCAGCAAAGAATTCCGGATTTTCTTTGCAACATTGGTAGTCAATTTCTGCTCTCTTGGATTGGTCTCCATAGGGATGTCGTCAGGCAATTCTTTTACATCGCACATGGCAATGTAAGTTGTAGCTTCCTTATCCCCAATAGCCGATTTCAGATAAGGATTTGGAATCTTACGGAAAGATTCGGCTTTAAACGTACAGACTTTTGCGTTTTCGGTACTCATATTTTTTCCTTTCCGCCGCTCTATGCGGCACGAAAATTTTGGATACGCAACCTCCGTCGCCATCCAATTCCAATTTTAACAGATTTTTTCTCGAATTCAACGCCATATATGACGTTTTATGATATAATAATCTCACGGCGTAAGCGGAAGCGAAACTTCCGCGCCTGAGAGAGATTGAATCATGATAAGCTTTGCGTGTTTGACGACTTTTGCGCATAAAAACGGATGCTCTGCTTTGTGCATCATGATATAATCAATAAGGTGATTGCGGTGAAATCGAATGATGTAAATTTTCAATTTGGAAATATATTGCGGAAATATCGTGAAGCTCGAGGATACTCACAAAATCAATTTGCCGAAATGTGCCAAATTAGCAGGGCTTACTATGGCCGCATTGAGCGTGGAGAACATAGTATTACGCTGGAAACCTGCAAAAAAATTTCCGATACTCTTTCTGTGCCTTTAAGTGTTCTGTTTGACGATATTATTTAGCTTATGTTTGACAAAGGAAATTTGGTATATATGAAAAAGTTTTATTTGACGCTCACTTTGTCCGCAATGGTATTCATCCTTTCGTCCTGCGGCAGTATTCCAAGCCAATCTAACGCCAGCAGTTCGGCACCCGCGGGCGATTCTGCGCCGTCGGGTTCCGTCTCATCCGATTTGGATGAAAAGGATTTGTCAAAAGCGGAGCAGCTGCTGAAAAATATGACTTTGAAAGAAAAGGTCGGTCAGCTGCTGTTCGTACGGCCCGAAGCCCTTTGTCCGAATTTTTCCCCGGAGCAGATCAATGCCTCGCAGAAATACGGCGTGACGGAATTCAGCCCGCAGATGGCGGAAACGCTTGAAAAGTATCCGGTCGGCGGGATCGCCCTCTTTGGAAAAAACGTTCGGTCGCCGTCTCAGCTCACAGGTTTGATTCATCAGATGCAGCAGAACAGCGAGATTCCTCTGTTTATCGGAACGGATGAGGAAGGCGGCAGGGTGTCGAGAATCGCGAACTCGCAGGGCTTTGACGTCCCAAAGTTTAAAAGCATGCAGGCGGTCGGAAGTGGCAAAGACCCTGAAGACGCCCGGAAAGCCGGTTTGGCGATCGGCTCTTACCTGAAAAAATACGGCCTCAATCTGGATTTTGCGCCGGTTGCCGACGTGAATACGAATCCGGATAATATCGTCATAGGGGACAGGTCCTTTGGGAAGGAACCGAATCTGGTTTCCAAAATGGCCGCCGCTGAACTGGAAGGGCTGCATCAGGCCGGAATGATGGGCTGCATCAAACATTTTCCGGGCCACGGCGATACCAAAGGGGATACCCACAATGGATTTGTGTCGATTGAAAAAAGCTGGGATGAACTGAAAGCATGTGAGCTGATCCCGTTTGAAGCCGGAATTGCCGCACAGACCGACATGGTGATGATTTCCCACATCACGGCGGCGAAGATTACCGGCGATCAGCTTCCGGCCTCGCTGTCCCGTGAAATGATGGAGGGAAAATTACGGAAAGAGCTTCATTATCCCGGGGTGATCATCACGGATTCCATGTCGATGGGGGCGATTACGGATCGGTATTCGTCGGGTGATGCCGCCGTTCTGGCGATTTCTGCCGGGGCGGATATTGTTCTGATGCCCGAAAACCTCGCGGAGGCATTCGACCGGATCTGCGCGGCAGTCGACGGCGGACAATTGAGCGAAGCTCGGATCGACCAGAGCATTTTGCGCATTTTATCGTTAAAGGAAAAATATGGGCTTCTCTGAATCATAGATTGATTCCACGTTCAAATGATAAAGGAAGGCAGAAAAGAAGCCCGATCGGGCCGGTTCCCCTTGATTTGACTGTGAGAAGCGGTTATACTGAATCCAAAATATTTTTAGGCCCTGTTGGATCTTTCTTGATGGTACCAACGAGGCCTAGGGAAAGGTGATGATTGATTATGCCGCGTGGGCCGCGAAAAAGATCTCTCGAAGAACAAATTGCCGATGTTGATTCTAAGATTCAGGAGCTTCAGGAAAAGAAGAAGCAGCTGCTTGCCGCAAAAGAGCAGGAGGACATCCGTCAGCTGCTGGAAGCAGCCAAGGAAGCCGGGACAACTCCTGCGGAGCTGGTAAAACGGCTTCGGTCTCAAAAGGAATCATCCGACGTTCAGTAAGCGCAAAGGCACTGGGAAAATTTCCGGTGTCTTTTTTATATGGGAAGGGTTCTTCAGTGGAAAGTGAAAACCGGGGCGGTGCTTTTCTGAAAAGGAAAAGCACCGCCCTTTTTGTAATACGAAAACTCCCGACTGTGCCGGGAGTTCAAAAGAGCTTTAGCGGTGAGCAAAAATACAAGCTAACCTCTACCCACAATTCTGCCGATTTCGGTTTCAAAGCAACATAGGCA
>ENA-UOOK01002480-UOOK01002480.1-fermentation-metagenome-genome-assembly--contig:-NODE-2480-length-22606-cov-58.918895_pt1 | contig 22606 bp, 21 predicted proteins | sample MGYA00245777_ERZ724023 | MGnify/ENA primary metagenome ERZ724023 (study PRJEB28704, sample SAMN03018312) | fermentation metagenome | biome: anthropogenic terrestrial biome; feature: soil...
TAAAAGAATTAAAAGAATTAAAAGAATTAAAAGAATTAAAAGAATTAAAAGAATTCAGTACAGTAGAGAATGCTGATCCTCAAGTTTCAAGCTTTTTTTCTCAATATCGGCCTCTTCAAGTTTATTGTAAGCTTCTTTAATGTCTTCCAGGAGAGTGTCGACCATATCTCTTCCGAAGTTCTCTTTAATAACCATTCTCATAACGGCAACTTTCTCGGCATTTGCTGGGAGTGTGTATGCTGGTATTATCCAGCCTTTCTGTCTGAGCTTTTCTGAAAGTTGGAATACTGTGAAGCTTGCATCCTTCAGGCTAACTGTAACCAGGGGAAACATTCCCTCTCTGTTTATAACCTCGAATTTACCTGATTTTTCGAGTTTTTTAGCCAGGTAATGGCTGTTATCAAGCATATTCCCCATTATATCCTTGTAACCAGTTTTACCCAGTCTTATGAAGTTGTAGTACTGTGCAATTATGGTGCTGCTTCCCTTGGAGAAGTTCAGGGAGTAGTTGGGCATCAGGCCCCCAAGGTAGTTCACCTTAAATATCAGCTCTTCTGGAAGGTCTTTCCTATCCTTAAAAATCAACCAGCCAATTCCCGGGTAGACGAGGCCGTACTTGTGTCCTGAAACGTTGATGGATTTTACCTGTTCGAGCCTGAAATCCCATTCAAGATCAGGATACATGAAGGGCGCCACAAATCCTCCACTTGCAGCATCAACGTGTATTGGTATATCCCAGCCTTTATCCTTTTTAATATCAAGTAGAAGCTGATTAATGTCCTTTATAGGGTCCATCTGTCCTGTGAATGTTGTTCCCAGAACTGCACCAACACATATTGTGTTCTCATCAATTTCCTCTGCAACTTTATCCACAGTTACTGTGTAACTGTCTCTTTCAAGGGGTATGAGTTTCAGCTCCACATCGAAGTAGAGTGCAAACTTTTCCCAGACTGTGTGCACGTCTGCACCCATTACTATGTTGGGTTTATCAAAGGGTTTGCCCTCTGTCTGTCTTCGTTTCTTCCAGGCCCACTTGTGGGCAAGAAGCCCCAGCATGATGGCTTCTGATGAACCTATGGTGGCAGTGCCCATGGAGCGACAAGCCTTTGGAGAGTTAAATAGCCTTGCGAGCATGTTAACAACCCTTTCCTGTATTTTCTCTGTCTGGGGGTACTCATCGTTGTCCACGAAGTTTTTGTCAATGCTTTCCATTATGAGTTTGTCTGCTTCTGGTTCCATCCAGGTGGTCACGAAGCTTGCAAGGTTTAAGGCAGGGTTACCGTCCAAATTCAGCTCATCGTGTATCAACTGGTATGCTGCCCTTGCAGGCATACCTTCTTCGGGCATCACGTATTTTGGAATACTTTCAGCGAAGTACCTGCTTCCGTAGGTACTCTGTTCTTTTTTTTCTGAATCCTTCATTTTATCCAAGTTTTTCTTTCCAGATAACGTCTTGATCTCTCCCCTTCATTGAATACATTCTCTAATCATTCATGTACTTACGGGATCTTCATTCCCTTTGTTGATGATACGTATTTTTAACAGTTTAAAATTTATTAATTTTCATTTTATTGTACCCTAAAAAAATTGATCTTGTACCTTAAAAATTGGCTTCAAAGTCTTTTTTTAGAGTTTAATCAGACCTTTTTTAGAGTTTAATCAGACCTTTTTTAGAGTTTAATCAGAAACGTATGTTTTAGACGTTCGGCATTGATTGGCTTTTGGACACCATGAATTAAGCAACGTTTTAGGTTATTATTGTGGAACATCTAATACAATCAACTTAAATAAAAAAAAATTACCCTTTCAACATGGTTATGATGCTCTTGAATGAATTACACGAACTTCACAATTTAATGTACATGGATGGGATACATAAATATAGGAATTTTAGCATACCTATTATGGGATCAGTAACTGGATCTTGAAAGCAACTTGATCCTGATATAATTTATTTCAGAGATTTTCTAATATTTCGTCGTAACAATGGTTGATTTATGTGTTCAGATTATTTTTGTTCAAAAATTCATGATAAATGAGGTATTCAAAGTGACTCAGATGCAGCAGGCCAGAAAAGGCCAGATCACGGATGAAATGAAGAAGGTAGCAGAAATTGAAGGCGTTGATGTTCACAAACTCGTCAGAGGATTGGCAGAGGGACGTATCATCATTCCAAAAAATGTTGAGGGGAGAAGCAGGCCTGTTGGGATTGGAAAGGGCCTCACCACCAAGATCAATGCGAACGTTGGATCTTCTTCCGAGCTTGAAAAGGTTAAATGGGAAGTTGAAAAGGCAAAAGCAGCCGTAAAATACGGTGCAGATACCATAATGGATCTGAGCACGGGCCTGGACTATGAGAAGGTCAGAAAAGCCATAACAGAATCTGTTGACGTGCCCATAGGTACAGTACCAATTTACGAGGCAGCTGTTACAGCTTCAAAGAAAAAAGGTGCGGTTATAAATATGGATGAAGATGACATGTTCCGTGCCGTGGAAAACCAGGCTAAAGCGGGTGTAGATTTTATAACTGTGCACTGTGGAATAACCAAGGATCTGATTGGAAAGGTTAAAGCATCCAACAGGATAATGGGAATAGTGAGTAGGGGAGGATCGTTTCTGGCAGCATGGATACTTCAGAATCAGGAAGAAAACCCCTTTTACAGTAACTATGATTACCTTCTGGAACTTGCCGAAGAGTACGATGTAACTTTGAGTCTTGGAGATGGATTGAGGCCGGGATGCATCCACGATGCGTCTGACGTGCCCCAGATCCAGGAACTTGTAACCCTCGGAGGACTTGTTGAAAGGGCTAGGGACAGGGGAGTTCAGGTCATGGTTGAAGGACCAGGCCATGTCCCAATAAACCAGATACAGGCAAACATGCAAATCCAGAAGACAGTGTGTAAGGAAGCACCATTTTACGTTCTAGGACCCCTTGTAACTGACCTTGCCCCTGGTTACGACCACATAACAGCTGCAATAGGTGGTGCAATTGCAGCTGCGTCTGGTGCAGATTTCCTCTGCTACGTAACACCTGCAGAACACCTTGCAATCCCCAATGTTGAGGATGTGAAGGAGGGTGTTATAGCATCTAAAATAGCTGCCGAAGCAGCTGATGTTGCAAAAGGTGTGGGAAGTGCATGGAAGCGCGAAGTTGAAATGGCCAATGCAAGAAAAGATTTTGACTGGGAAAAACAGTTCGAACTGGCATTTGATCATGAAAAACCCAGAAAGTGCAGGGGACGCAGGCCAACACAGGAGGACATGTGCACAATGTGTGGGGAGTTCTGTGCTCTAAGGCTAGTCCGGGACAATATTTAACTGGGAATATGGAGATAAACCCAGATCCCATGGTCAACCCATTTCATTGAACTTTTAACACCCTTCCCTAACGTATTTTTTTATAAACATTTTTTTTATAAAATTTAAAAGGATGATTATTTTTTTTCAAGTGGTACATCTAATTTTAACACGGATTTTAATAGAGATTAATAAAGGTTAAAGATCTTTCAAAACTAAATTCTTTCAAAATCAAATTCTTTCAAAACTAAATGCAAGGTTTTTAAATATTTTTTTTTATTTAACAACCCTTTTATTCGCCATATTTTTCTCAATAATCCCTTCAAGGTTCATTATTATGGAGGTTTTTTTTTATTTGTCTTTTTTATCCAGGGTTCCAAAGGTCTCTCATAAAATTTTCATCAAAACTATTAATAGGCTCCTTCACATAGTCTTAAGATACAGCATTATGGAAAAATCATAAAAATTTCATGGAGGTTGGGACATGCCCATGCAGCACGTGGATGGTGAAAATAAGGGTAAATTAGTTCTTTATGCTTTGAGCACTTGCGGATGGTGTAAAAAAACCAGAATGCTTCTTGAGGAGAGTGGAACAGAATACGAATATATCTATGTTGACCTTCTGGAAGATGATGAACTGAAGGAGATTGTAGAACAAATTAAGAAATGGAATCCTAGTCTCTCATTCCCAACACTTGTTGTCAACGATGAAATTGCCATAGTTGGATTCAAGGAGGATGAGATTAGGAGGGTAATAAAATGATCCCCAACGTGAAAGACGATGAAGTGGATGCATTCTATGAAAAACTTAAAAAACAGGCGGAATCTGTAGGATACCACCTCAACCCAGATGTGAAATTTACAAAGGAACTTTTAAGAAGCATACTTATAAATGAAAAACGCTACGGCTACGGTGCATGCCCATGCAGGCTGGCATCAGGTGAAAAAACAGAAGATCGTGACATTATCTGTCCATGCGACTACAGAGACCCTGATCTGGATGAATACGGGACCTGTTACTGTGGATTGTACGTTTCAGGTGAGATACTTAAAGGTAAAAAGTTAACATCCATACCTGAAAGGAGGCCATCTCCAGAGGAACGCGCCAGTGTGGAAAAAAGCGTTGAAGCTCCGTCTGTACTGAAATTTCCTGTTTGGAGATGTAAAGTTTGTGGATACCTCTGTGCAAGGGATAAACCACCTGAATCTTGTCCTATATGTAAGGTTTCAAAGGAAAGGTTTGAAAGGTTTATATGAAAGGGTTTTAGGAGAATAAACCCATTAAAATATCTATTTTTTAAAGTGAAATGAACAGGCTGCACTGAGGAAGTAACAATAGAAAGTTTTATATCGATTTTTTATCAAGTGTTACCATAAAAGGATCCTAACATGGTTTAAGGTGCAAGATGGTGAAAATTAAAGAAATGTTTGAGATCTATGAACGGGCCAAAGATGACATGAAGTTTCTGATAACATCGGATGTCCGATCAAAAATATTGATAAGCTTAAATGAGGGTTCAAAGAACCTTGAAAATCTCAGGAATGAGATACACCTCAGTTCATCCACGATTCTGCACGGGATGAATCAGCTCAAACAGAAGGATATTGTTGTTAAGGAATCTGGGAACTACTCACTTTCCCAAACTGGAAAGATGGCAGCCATCATATTTGAAGATTTTATGAAGGCCCTTAGTTCATTGAGCACATGTAAAAATCTTTTTTTGAATCATGAAACAAAATGCATTCCGAACAGTCTTATTAAGGACATTGGTTGTTTAAATGATGCAGTTCTTATTAAATCAACAACTACTGATGTTTTAAGGCCACACACAGTTCTCTCAGATCTTCTGTCAACTACTCGGAATGTTAAACACCTCTCATCGGTTTTCTACCCGCAAAATGTTGAACTATTCCTAAGAAATCTTGAGGAAAGGGGCAATGTTGACATTATATTTACCAGGGAAGTTCTGGACAAACTAGTGGGTTTTTTAGATCATGTTGAGCTTGAAAATTGGATTTCATCAGGAAAATTGAAGCTGGGCTGTGTGAACGATAGCATGAAAATATTTCTCACTGTGGGGGATGATTTCATGGCAATGGGCCTTTTTTCAGCTGAAGGAAACTATGATCTTAATCTTTTTTTGATCAGCAAAGGTGAAGAAGCAATTTCATGGGGAAACAGACTTTTTAATCATTACTTGAGGCATGCAGAGAAATTCGAGACATGATGTTTCGTGCATCACGAAGTTCATATGCCATAAAATTCAGAGGAAATGCTTAAAAAATAATAAAAGAGGGACCTTAACGAAGTTAAAGTGGTTTTATGAGGGGATCCAGAAAAAATCCAGATTTAGAAAAGAAGAACCAAGTCCCTGTGGATTTGGAATCTTACTACAAAACAATATTTGAAAATACAGGAACTGCAAACGTGCTTATTGGTGAAAACGCGTCTATAGAAGCTGTAAACAGTGAATTTAAAAGGCTTACAGGTTACTCTGAAGTGGATCTGAAGGGTAAGAAATGGACAGATATAATTGCAGCAGATGACTCCAAGCGGGTTGAAACCTATCAGCGTAGGAGGGTGGTTGATCCAAGTTCGGCACCCCGCAACTACGAGTTCAAGTTTTTAAAGAAGGATGGAAATGTTGGAATTGCCTTCATAACCATAGCTGTGATCCCCAGAACGAAGAGGAGTATGGCCTCATTTATAGATATCACCGAACGCAAAAATACTGAAAAAGCTTTAAAACTAAGTCAAGAACGTTATCGTGCCATTGTAGAGGATCAGAAAGATATGATTGCTCGTTTTTTACCGGATGGGACCTTAACCTTTGTTAATGAAGCCTACTGTAAATTTTTTGGCGTAGATAGGGAACAAGTAATTGGAAGCAGTTTCTTTGAATTCCTATCTGAAGATGGCCGTGAAAGAATTGAACAATTTCTAGATTCAATTGACAGGAAAAATTACAGGGAAATGAATGAGGACATCTGGAAATATTCTGATGGAAATTTAAGGTGGATACAATGGAATTACGGCGTAATATTCAAGGATAACTGTGTAATTGCTGAGATTCAGGCTTCTGGACGTGATGTAACAAATATTAAGGAATCTGAGAGAAAATTAGAGGAAAGTGAAAAGAAGTTCAGGGCCATTGCAGAAACTGCAAAAGATGCAATTTTTTTGGCTGAAACATCTGGTAAAATAGTTTTCTGCAATGAAGCTGCACTTTCTATCTATGGTTATCAAAAAGGAGAGTTAACAGGAAAAAATGTTAGGATACTGGTACCTGGGGAGTGCATGAAGGACTTTGGAAGGGGGTTTGAAAACTTCGATGCCCTTGACAAAAAGTACAGTTCCATCAACAGCATTTACGAGCTTCAGGGTTTAAGGAAGGATGGTACCAGATTTCCCATTGACATGTCCCTTTCAATGTGGAATTTTGATGAAAGGTCTTACGTGACAGCCATAGTCCGTGATGTAACCCAGAGGATGGAGGCAGAAAAACGGATCAAATTCCAGGCAAACATCCTAGAAAATGTTCAGGATTCTGTTATTGTAACGGATCTTCATGGAACCATTAAATACTGGAACGAGGGTTCTGAAACCATTTTCGGCTACTCCAGTGAAGAGGCAGTGGGCAAAGCCATGGCACTGGTGTGCTCGGGTAGAGAGGAACAGATTGAAAAAGTGTTAAACCATGTCATGAAGGTGGATGAATGCATTAGGGAACATGAATGCAGACGGAAAGATGGTTCAAGGGTCTGGGCAGACACCAGAATCACTAAGATGTTGGATTTAAATGGGAATGTTCAGGGCTTTTTAAACGTTTCAAAGGACATTACGGAGCGTAAAAAAATTCAAAATGAAATAAATGCATCTCTTAAAGAAAAAGAGATGCTGCTGGATGAGATAAACGTCAGGGTTGGAAACTATGTACAGATGATTTCTGCCCTCATCAAGTTTCAATGGTTCCTGGACAGTAAGATGGATGAGGAAATGTCAAGGGACAGAAGGAACCGCATTGATTCAGTGCTGCTCATACATGATGGAATTTCCCAATCAAACGATTTTGCAACCATCGATTTTTCAAAGTACATGCAGAAGCTTGTAAAGGACTTAGTAAAATCCTACAATGTTAAATCCATAGAAATGGAAATAATGGTTGGAGGACTGCTCCTGGACATTGAAACAGCAGTTCCATGCGGACTTATCCTAAATGAACTCCTTATAAATTCCATAAAACACGCTTTTCCCCAGGGAAAAACGGGTAAAATCTGTATTGATTTTAAAAGGTACGATGGAGTCTCTGTGTTAAGTGTTAAGGATAATGGAGTGAAATTTTCAGAAGATGTTGATTTTAACACAGATAAACATGGTCTGAAGTTTTTGAACTTGCTTGTAGACATGTTGAGGGGTGAACTAACTTTTAAATATGATGATGGGAATTTATCACAGGTTAAATTCAAGGAATATTAATAATTAAGAAGGATTGGTGTATAAAAAGGTCTACAAATGATTAAAAGTCTATGAACCATCAATATTCCAGGATCGATATTTATATTCCAAGATCGATATTCAACTACTAAAACTTCAATTTAATGTCTGGTGTTGTTCAAAGATTTATTTAGCTACATTTTTCTGTAATTTAATGAACTGACTTCTTCATTTACAGGCCATGAACTGAGTTTTTAAGTTTTTATAAAGATCCCTGTACAGTTTACAGGAAGTTAACCAACAGTTATAAATTAAAACGTACAAATTTAGAAGCAGAACTAATCATCCAACAGAAGTACATTCAAAATCCAGTCTTCATTTTAATTTGCTTTACATGTTGATTATTTGGAAATTAATTTTAAGCGGATCATCTGGAAAGATCTTTGCTTAAAAGGTGAACTTTCAGGATTGTTGGATAAGGACGATAGTATGAACTCAAAAAGCAGCATGAAATACATTAAACTCGTGGAACTTTACGAAGCACTTGATTCCACAACCAAAAGGCTTGAAAAGACTTCCATTCTGGCGAAGTTTTTGAGGGACATGGGAGAAGAAGAACCCAAGTTACTTCCAGTTGTCACGTTGATGTCCCTTGGCAGAATATTTCCCACATGGAGTGAAGAAGAGATGGGTCTGGGCCTTAAACTTCTGATGAAGGCCATTGCCCTGGTTGTGGGTGTGAAACCGGAAGACGTTGAAAACATGGCAAGAGATGCAGGGGACATGGGCCTGGCTGCAGAGAAACTTTTCAAAAAGAAGAAACAGGCAACCCTTTTCACCATGCCCTTAACCATTGAAAAGGTTCACAGCAACCTTGTGAAGATAGCAGATATATCAGGAAAAAGGGCCCAGAACTGGAAGATGGAAATATTGAGGGAGCTTTTCTCATCTGCATCCCCTGTGGAGGCCAAGTACATAACGAGAACAGTCCTGGAAGAGTTGAGGGTTGGAGTTGGTGAGGGCACCATAAGAGATGCCATTGCAGAGGCATTTGAAGTTGAAAAAAGTGTTGTTGAACGGGCCCACATGCTGACAAACGACCTTGGAATGGTTGCAGAGGTTGCAAAGGAAGAAGGTGAGGCAGGACTTAAAAAGCTCACATTAAAACCTGGAAAACCTGTTAAATTAATGCTTGCACAGTTGTCACCGGGCATCAAGATCAGCGTTGAAGAAATGGGATGGGCACTCTGTGAAACCAAGTACGATGGTATAAGGGTCCAGATACACAGGCTTGGGGATGAGGTTAATATTTTTACCAGAAGACTTGAGAACATCTCAAATGCAGTGCCAGAAATTATTGAGTACATAAAGAAACTATTGCCTGCAAGCGATTTCATTGTTGAGGGTGAGATAATTGTTACTCGAGATGGAAAACCAATCTCATTCCAGTACATACTCCAGAGGGTTAGGAGGAAGTACGATATTGAGAAGATGAGGGAAAAGGTCCCCCTTAAACTGTTCCTTTTTGATGTTCTCTACTACAACGGACCGCAGATTGACACGCCATTCCATAAAAGGAGGCAGATACTTGAATCAATTGTAACCATCAAGAAGGACAAACTTGAACTTTCAAGCCAGGTTAAAACCACGCCAGAGGATATTTGGAAGGCAGAAAGCCTGTTTACAGAATCTTTAAAAGCTGGACATGAGGGTATAATGATAAAGGATCCAAATGCTCCCTACATGCCTGGCATACGTGGTAAGAAAATGCTCAAATTAAAGGAAAAACCTGAAACCCTTGATCTGGTCATTGTGGGTGGAACCTACGGTAAAGGAAAAAGGGCCCATCTTATAGGTTCGTATTTACTTGCTGTTCGTGATGAAAACAACGATTTTAAAACTCTGGCCCATGCAGCAACTGGAATGGATGATCAGATGCTTGCAGAACTTTCCGAGATGGTTGAACCCCTCATAGTAAAAAAGGTAGGCCGTAAAGTTGAGATCTCCCCCTCAATAATCCTTGAAATTGCTTACAGTGAAATTGTGAAAAGTCCAGAGTACGAGAGCGGTTACTCCTTGAGATTCCCTGTTGTCAAACGTGTAAGAGGTGATATTGGTCTCGATGACATTGACACAGTTGAGAGGGTTGAGTCCATGTTTAAAGAATGAAATTTTTCTTATTTTATACTTTTATTTCTTCCTTACTTTGTTTTAGTTCTTCTTTATCTTGTCTTATTTTTTCTATTTTATTTTTTTATCCTGTTTTATTTAGTAATGTGTCTACTTTTATTGATTTTTTTAATATAAAATCTCATTTTCTTGTAAAATATTCTTAAATCATTTTATTTTATAATTGAAGATTAAAATTCAGATTTTATTTCAAGTTTTTTTTGAACAACCTTAATATAGTATTATTTTATAATAAGAATATTAATAATTTAATAATAAGGTGAAACATATGGAAGACAATCAAATCTTTAAAATAGCCCTTTTAACCTCAATTATTGGGTTGGTTGGAATGGTGGCTTTTGCAGGGCAAGTACTGCCCAAGGAGGTTAAAATAAAGGATATAGACAGAGGAATGCTCGACGAGGATGTTTCAGTTGAGGCAGTTGTCCAGGATGTTGGAAGGTCACAGAAGGGAGACACCTACTTTCTGGACATCATGGATGACACAGGAAAGACAACACTGATTATATTTAGTGGAACTGCAACAGACCTCCAGAAAGAAAATATAAGTGTCCAAAACCTTGATAAAAGAAGGATAAACATTGTTGGAACAGTTAATGAATACAAAGGTAGTACTGAGCTTGTGCTCAAGGATTCAAAATCTCTTAAGCTGTTATCATGAGTTTATGGGCTTTTAAAGTCCAGTGTGTACCTTTTAATATCAGAGAACATGTCCCTTGCATAGCAGGCCGTGAACACCATTCCAAGGGCACTCACAAGCCAGAAAGATACCAACCTGTCCACCAAGGCAATGCTACCGGCAAGGGTCCCCGAAACTCCAAAAAGGACGAATAAACCTGTTAAAGATATTTCCATGGACCCAATTCCTCCAGGGAGGGCTGTCGCAGTGCTGATTATGTTTGCAAGTAAAAAGATTATCACTACAACCGCAAAACCTATTTCAACATTGAAAGCATAGAAAACAACTAAAAGACGTACACATTCAAGAAGCCATGAGCCTGAAGACAGTAAAAACACTAAAAAAAGGTTTTTAGTGCTGCTGAATGATTGAGTGTAATTTACCATCTTCTTCAGCCCTGTGGTTGATTTAACGTATATCCTATCAAGAACTTCACTTTTAACTGGTAATTTTGCAATGATGGGATGTATCCTCTTGTAGATCCATAGACTGCTGTCTTCCCTCCAGTTTATGAGGTAGATCAAAAAAACAAGTGCAAATGCTACTAAACCCCCAGCCAGGGATATGAAACGTATTTTAGACATGAAAAGGGAAGCTGCAACAAGAAGGATGGCAACCACAACAGTGTCAAAGAGTCTCTCTGTTAAACCAGCTGAGAGACCTTCAGAAAAGCTGATGCCATTGATGTTTTTACCTGCAACTGCGTTCATAAGCTCTCCTGCAGTTCTTGCTGGGCTGAAGTTTCCTGCAAAGAGTCCGATTGTTTTGACGATGTAATTTTTTTTGAATTCAAAGGGCTGTCCTATTATGAAGCCCCACCTCAATGACCTTACACCAACAACAGCAAGATGGATTAAAGCTGCCAGCAGTATCAACCAGATATTTGCTGTTTTAACTGCATTAACTATTTTTGAAGGCCCTAACCATAATACCAGCAGGACCAGAAGGATCAAACTCAAAAAAAGAACGTAACCTCTTTTCATATTAAATTTCCCCGGGTATCTCAGGTATCTTAAGATCGTTACTCCTTAAACTCTGATTTATCATTATAAATCTAAAGCTTCCCTTAAAATATAAATTCTCTTTAAACCTTTAATTTTCATCAATTTAATTTAAAATTTAAAATTTTAATTAAAAATTTTTCTAGTTAATCTTTAATCTAAAAAAACATTAATTTTCCTTAAAAAGAGTCTTGAAATGAACAGTACGTAGTTTAAAACGGTTATCCACGTGATGTAAGACTTTTCATTTCCGTACCTGCAGGATATTGGTACTTCCTTGATTGTTATGTCATGTTTTGCTGCCATATGGAACATCTCTGATTCATAAATGTAGTCGTTGTATGTTATGTCTAAAAATAATTTTGCAGCATCCTTTGAAATTGCTCTGAACCCTGATTGACTGTCTGTTAATGAGTAACCTGTTAGGTAACGTATTATACTGGTTGTGACTGCATTTGAAATTTTTCTCTGTAAAGGTATGTTTTCTGGTAACTTTCCTTTGAACCTGGAGCCTATTACAACCCCTGCTCCTTGGATGGCTGAGATAAGAGGGGGTATATCATCTGGTTTGTGCTGTCCGTCTCCATCTATCACAACAAAGGTATTGTAACCTTTATTCAGTCCAGTTTTAAGTCCTGTTTTTATTGCAGCACCTTTTCCCATGTTCTGTGGATGTTTCACCACCTCTGCACCAGCTTCCTTTGCAAGCTGGAATGTTTCATCGTTTGAACCATCATCAACCACCAGAACAGGGGAATAATGCAAAGCTTCTTTTACAACATTTTTTATGGCTAGTTCTTCATTGTAAGCCGGAATTATCGTTATTAAATTCATTTTAAATTTCCTTTAACTTGGATGAGATCGTTGTTAATCCCTGTTATTCAATGGGTTTATAATTAAGAATCCATCATAGTTCAGTTAAGTTACTATGCAAGTTTGTCTAAGTATTGTCAGCACCTCTTAATATGTTCATTGGCTTTTACAACTTTACATTTTGGATCCTAAAGATCTTGATGAAAAAGATATGTACTGTAAACTTGAAAAATCAGAAGTAAATGGGTAGAATGTAGCTACTTTTTTCAAGAAGTAGGTAGCCATTCGAAAAGTGTTTAGCAAAACAGTGAATAAGTAAATATGGAATATTTTTAAGGTGGAAATCATGAAACGATTATTTGGAACATTTGGAGTTAGAAGAATTGCAAATCAACAGTTAACACCGGAATTTGCATCAAAACTTGCAGCAGCCTATGGAACAGTTGTGACGGGCAAGGTTGCAGTTGGGGGGGACACCAGAACCTCCACAGGCATGATAAAACATGCAGTAACAGCAGGACTGCTCTCATCTGGATGTGAAGTTGTTGATCTTGGAGTTTTACCAACCCCTGCACTGCAATTTGCAGTTAGAAATTACTATGATGGTGGAGTTATGATAACAGCTTCCCACAACCCTCCAAAGTACAATGGAATTAAGTTTGTGGACTCGGACGGTATAGGAATACCTGAGGATATGGAAGAAAGGGTAGAGGACATGTACTTTGATGAAAATCCAGACAGGGTGTCATGGGACGAGATAGGAGAAGTCTCAGAAAACTCTGGAATCATGTCAGAGTACATTCAAACTGTTATAAATCGTGTTGACAGCGATGCAATAGCAGATGCAAAGCTGAAGGTTGTTGTTGACTGTGGAAGTGGTGCAGCATGCTTCACAACACCTTACCTTCTCAGAATGCTCGGATGCGAGGTCACAACCATGAACTGCCAGCCTGACGGATTTTTCCCTGGAAGAAACCCGGAACCAACTCCAGAAAATCTCAAAGAACTTATGAACGTTGTGAAATCAACCGGTGCAGACCTTGGAATAGCACATGATGGCGATGCAGACCGTACAATATGTATAGATGAAAATGGAAACTTTGTTTTCGGTGATAAAACCTTCACACTGGTGGAAAAACACATGCTCATGGAAAACAATGGAGGCACCATAGTTACAACGGTTGCAACCTCATCTGCAATTTACGACATAGCAGATGAATATAAAGGCAAGGTTATATCAACCAAAGTTGGAGACCTTGTTGTTGCAAGGAAACTAAAGGATGTGAACGGCCTTTTCGGTGGTGAAGAAAATGGCGGGCTCATATTTCCCGACTTCGTCTATGGAAGAGATTCAGCACTTGCAACGGCCAAAATAGTTGAAATAATTGCAAAAGAAGGAAAACCACTTTCAAAACTCATATCTGAACTTCCTTCATATTATTCAGTCAAAATGAAGGTTGGATGTCCTGAAGACCGTAAAGTTGAGGTAATGGAGGAAATTGCAGAGGCAACCCAGGATCATAAGGTTGACACAACTGATGGAGTTAAAATATTCACAGATGAAGGATGGGTTATAGTAAGGCCTTCGGGAACAGAGCCAATATTCAGATGCTTTGCAGAAGCTAAAAAACCAGAAGATGCTAAAAGAATGGCGGAGTGGGGTATAAAACTTGTTAAAGAACAGTTAAAACTTTAAGTTTTGTACTACCTCTTTTTCTACCATTTTTAATTTTCATAACCACTTGCAGTTACTAAGTTTAAGCAATTTTAAGGTTTTTTTGAATTTAATCGGAATAAAAACCGTAAAACTCTGAGCAGTAAGCGCAAACAGGGTACTTTCCATACTTGTAATGACTTGAATCATCCTTGTTCATGTCGAACTTCCTGTTGCAGAAGTAACATATCTCAATTTTTTCCTCTTTTTTTTCCTGTTTGCTATTAAATTCCTTTTTTTCCATTTTAAAACATCTCAGCCTGTTTTTCTGTTTGAAGTGTTGTATCTACTAACTTTATCAACTTTTAATTTAGTGAAACACTTTTCTACCACTTCTTATGGTGCCACATTTTATATAATTTTATATAATTTTTTTTGCCCATGGGTGGCTCATGGTGTAATAGGTTGCAGCCAACAGAAAAACAAATTATGTGGTAAAAACATAAAATTTATTATGACAAAGGAACTTAAGAAACGGAAGGTAGCATGGGGGATCACCGGGAGCGGTGAGAAGCTTGTTGAAACAGTTGAAATCATGAAAAAAATGAAGAAAAAATACAAAAAGGAATTTGATATAAGGGTTTACATATCGAGGGCTGGCGATCAAGTTTTAAAGTATTACAACCTGTCAAACACGCTCGAAACTTTATTTGACAAAACATGGACTGAGATAAATGCTAATGCGCCCTTTTTAGCGGGGCAAATACAACTTGGATCCTTTGAATTTTTGCTCCTGGCTCCTGTAACCTCCAACACAGTTGCGAAAATATCACTGCGAATAGCGGACACTCTCCTTACAAACGCAGCCATTATGGGTCAGAAAACATCAACCCCAATCTACATCATGCCAACAGACTTTAGGGAGGGAGTTGTAACTACCAAACTTCCAAATGGTCATGATCTGGATCTTAAAATAACTAAAGAAGATGCTCAGCATGTTGAAAAACTTCGTTCCATGGAAAAAACCTTTGTTTTTGAACATCCTGATGAGATTCCCACCATATTTAAGGAGTACTCCAGGGTTTAAGATCCTTTTTTTAGGCTGGTTTACTGTTGAGTTTGATTAAGACTTAAAAAAAAGTCGTGATTAAACTGATTTTCTGAGGGTCTGCATGGTAACGCTGAACTTGTACGTGCCGCTTTCATCTTCCTTGCTTATTGAAGAGATACCCTTGAAGTAGTGTTCAATATCACCTGTGTTGGCTATGTTCATGGTTACGGGTTCCATATCATCCACGTCATCAAAAAATTCGTAAATATCTGTTAAATCCTTTTTTGAAGCTCTGAAATTTATTACCACAACGCCCTGACTTTTGCCCTGAAGTTTAACGTATTCATCAGATATTTCAAACTCCTTTTTCCCAGTTCTTCTATTTCCATGAGTTCTATGAAACATCACACCGGATTCCACATCTTTAACCCCCATTTTTTAATTACCATTTGTAATATTTTTGATGCTAAAAGTATAAATTTTTTTGTCTGGGGTCATCGCATAAATAAGCTGGGCCGAATGCCAGGTTTTAATGAAAAACTTAAGATAATGGTTCTGGAGTAAAATTTATAGATAAAGATGATGGTAAGACATGTTTTACCATGTACATCTGGTTAATTCAGATTTTTAGTCACTTTCTAAAACTTGTAACCAATCTTTCTCAGGAATTCCTTCCGGGCTTTCACATCTTCTTCAGTTTCAACTGCTCCGGGCCTGAATCCATCCACAACTCCCAGTATGCCTCTTCCCTGTTCTGTTTCTGCTACAATCACTTCAACAGGATTAGCTGTGGCACAGAATAAATTTACCACCTCTGGCACAGTTTTAATGCGTTGTGTGACGTTAATGGGGAAAGCGTTTTTCATGTATACCAGAAAAGAATGTCCACATGCAAGTTCAAGCATTTTAGAACTGGCCAGTTTTACCAGTTCATCGTTGTTGCCAGCACATCTTACAAGACAATCACCTGAAGCCTCTCCAAAGGCAATCCCAAATTCTGCCTGGGGTACTGTGTTAAAAATAGCTTCATAAAGATCTTCCACAGTCTTAATAAAATGACTCTGTCCCAGAATTATGTTGCAACCTTCTGGAACGTCAATTTTAACAATTTTCAGTTCTACCATTTGAAACCTCCTTTAAATATTTAGGTTCTTCATGTAATTTAATTTAACCTTCAACTGACCCTTGAAATTGCAGTTTGCAACCAGCGATCATTATATATATTAGATTTTAGTAGAATTTATTATTAACAACTACTATAAACGGTGTACTTAGGAAATAAAAATGTTTTTAATAACATTCTTAAGCCCATCTTTAATAGTTACAGGTTCAAGATTCCTGAATGGATTAAACAACTGTTTTAATTAAACTTTCAACCATTAAAGGGATAATACAGGTGTTGTAAAAAATTAACAATTTTTCCATCATTTGGAAAGTTTTAGGGGTTTCAAGATGAAAGAGAAGATAAAGGAGATTGCTTCACGTATATTAGAGTTGAGAGATCTTTCCGGGGTTAAAATTGATGAAATGGCAAATTACCTTGGTATATCAACTGAAACATACAGTGAATACGAAAAAGGAGTTAGAGACATTCCAGCAAGTATTTTATACGAAATTGCCCAGAAATTGAACGTTGACATGGGACTTCTGCTTACAGGTGAAGAAACAAGGATGCACATATTTGCAGTTACACGGAAGGGTAAAGGAGCCCGGGTAGACAGGAGAAAAGAGTACAAATATGAAAGCCTAGCTGAAAAGTTCATCCATAAAAAAGCAGAGCCTTTCTTTGTGACAGTTGAACCCAGAACCGATGGTAGCAAACCTGCAACCAACTCACATCAGGGACAGGAATTTGATTACGTTGTGGAAGGTTCTTTGAAGGTGTACATCCATGAAAATGAGATCGTGCTTAACGAGGGGGATTCAATATTCTTGGATTCACAGTATGAACATGCAATGGAAGCATTAAACAACAAAACTGCCAAATTCCTGGCAATTGTCATGTAAAAGAAGCAATTGTCATGTAAAAAGGAAGATTACCGGATATACTAATCTAAATTTACTTAAAAACCCGATTCATGCATCATTGTGCCTGAATTTAGTCACGAATTTTTCATTGAATCATAAAGAACTTTCATTGAATCATAAAGAAATTGTTTAATTAAATAATGTGTTATTGAAATTTAACGGAAATAACATAAATTATTGACTAAAATTGGATATAAAGTAGTTATATCCAATAAAATAAGTATACAGTTAACACTGTATCCATTTAACTGGAAGGGATATTATGTCATCTTTACTGAACAAATTTGTTCCAAAAACTGAATTTGAATCTTACGAAGATTTTAAGAAGAATTACAGGGTAAAATTTCCTGAAAACTTCAACTTCGCCTTTGACGTTGTTGATGAGTACGCAAGCAAGTACCCTGAAAAGGTGGGTCTTGTTTGGTGTGATGACCAGGAAGATAGGGTATTCACATTTAGGGACCTTAAAAATTACAGCAACAAAACAGCCAACTTTCTCAGGCAGTGCGGTGTAAAAAAGGGAGATAAAGTTATTTTAACCCTTAAGAGCCGATATGAGTTCTGGTTCTGCCTGCTGGCCCTGCACAAACTGGGTGCAGTAGCAATCCCAGCAACTCACATGCTCAGAACCAAAGACATAGTTTACAGGATAAAAAGTGCAGGTATCAGCATGGCCATCTGCATAAAAGAAAACGGAGTTCCAGATTACTTCGATGCAGCAGAGAAAAAACTTCCAGATACCAAACTTTTAAAAGCATTTGTAGGTGATGGGGAAAGAGAGGGATGGTTCAATCTACATGAAGGAATTGAAAAGGCTTCACCAGAGTTTGAAAGACCTAAAGGAGATGCTGAAACAAAAGCTGATGATATTTCAATTGTTTTCTTTTCATCAGGAACTACAGGACTTCCTAAAATGGTCAGCCACAGTTACACCTATCCCCTTGGCCATATAATCACTGCAAAATACTGGCAAAATGTTATAGAAGACGGACTACACTACACAATTGCAGACACGGGATGGGCCAAAGCTCTATGGGGTCAGATCTATGGACAGTGGATTGCAGGAAGTGCGGTGTTTGTGTACGACTACGACAGGTTTGATGCAGCCAAAGTGTTGGATAAAGCTTCAAAACATGGAGTTACAACGTTCTGTGCACCTCCAACCATCTACAGGTTCCTCATAAAGGAAGACCTCTCCCAGTACAATTTTTCAACACTACAGTACGTGGTTACAGCTGGAGAACCACTGAACCCTGAGGTTTACAACAAATTTTTGGAGTTCACAGGTTTGAAAGTGAGGGAAGGCTTTGGGCAGACAGAAGCAGTTGCTGTAATTGCCAACTTTCCCTGGATAAAACCCAGACCAGGGTCAATGGGGAAACCTTCACCAGGTTACGATATTGTTCTTCTGGACAAGGAAGAAAAACCCTGTGATATGGGGGAAGAAGGAGAAATATGTATAAAAATTGAGAATGGAAGACCTGTAGGCCTTTTCAAAGCTTACTACAACAATCCCCAGAAAACAAGGGAAGCATGTCATGACGGTTACTACCACACAGGAGACACGGCCTGGAAGGATGAAGACGGTTATCTCTGGTTTGTTGGACGTAACGATGATATAATCAAAAGTTCAGGCTACAGGATAGGACCTTTCGAGGTTGAAAGCGCAGTGATCTCCCATCCAGCAGTTCTTGAATGTGCAATAACAGGCGTGCCCCACCCTGTCAGGGGTCAGGTAATAAAGGCCACCATCGTACTTACAAAGAACTATGAACCATCCGAGGAACTGAAGAAAGAGATTCAAAATCATGTTAAGGGTGTAACTGCTCCATACAAGTATCCTCGTGTTGTGGAATTCGTTGATGAACTTCCAAAAACCATAAGCGGCAAAATAAAGCGCGTGGAAATAAGGGAGAAAGATCTGAAAGGGAGTTCTGATTCTAAGAACTCCAGTTAATCAATGGTAGGTTGGAAAAAGGTTTTCATTAAGTTGAATCGTTCACACACGAAATAGGGACCTTTTTCCTCATTGTTTTCCTTTTATCGGTTTTTTGGAGCAGAAATAGTTTAGCATAGAAAAAAAACATAGAAAAAATTTTACCATAGAAAAACTAAAATTTGAAATGGAAGTTATAAATAAAAATAGGGTATGGATAAAATAGGGTATGGATAAAATACTTCTCAAGACAAATATAAAATTATTATTTTCCTAAGACAAATGTTGATGGTTATCTGATTTGATCGTTAAAGTCCAGTTAAAATCCAAATTTAAGATTTTTTTATTAAATAAACGTTTCAATGTTCTTTAAAGCGTTGAAAAAATAATTCAGTATTGTCATGCCATAAATGAATGGTTATAATAGATTTCTAATTTAAATGATTAATCATGTAATTAAACAGGTAATAGAAGTTTGATATCATGTCTCAAAAAATTCAAAAAAAGGAGCCTTATCCGGTTATCAACGCTCTTGAATGCAAAGCATGTGGGAGATGTATCTTAACATGCAGAAAAGGCGTTTTAAAGTTGAGTGATGATCTAAACGAAAGAGGGTACCGTTACGCAGTTTACAAGGGTAAAGGATGCTCAGGATGTGGGGATTGTTACTACACCTGCCCAGAACCCCTTGCAATAGAAGTGCACGTACCTAAAAAGAGTAAAAAAGGTAAAGGAGGGAAAGTTGAATGGCCACGCAGCTCGTTAAGGGAAATACAGCCGTTGTAATAGGGGCGATGTATGCAGGGTGTGACTGCTACTTCGGATACCCGATAACGCCGGCCACAGAGATACTACACGACGCCTCCAAGTACTTCCCAATGGTTGGAAGGAAGTTTGTCCAGGCAGAATCAGAGGAGGCAGCCATAAACATGGTATACGGGGGAGCAGCAACAGGCCACAGGGTCATGACAGCATCCTCAAGTCCAGGAATAAGCCTTAAACAGGAAGGAATCTCATTTCTTGCAGGATCAGAACTCCCTTGTGTCATAGTGGACGTTGTAAGGGCAGGCCCAGGCCTTGGAAACATAGGACCAGAACAGGGCGACTACAACCAGATAGTTAAGGGAGGAGGTCATGGAAATTACAAGAACATAGTTCTGGCCCCAAACTCTGTCCAGGAAATGTGCGACTTCACAGCCAGGGCCTTTGACCTTGCAGAGAAGTACCTCAACCCGGTTGTTGTGCTTGCAGATGGAGTGCTGGGACAGATGGTGGAACCACTGCACTTCCCTGAAACCGCGGTGAAACCTGAAATCGACACAGGCTGGGCAGTTTCAGGCAATGCTGAGACAAAACAGAACCTTGTAACTTCCATATTTTTGAACGCAGAACAACTTGAAGACTTCAACTACAAGATCCAGAAGAAGTACCTGAAGATAGAAGGAAATGAAGTTAAATTTGAAGAGTACAGAACTGAGGATGCTGACATAGTCCTGGTTGCATATGGAATAAGCAGCAGAATATCAAGATCTGCGGTGGACCTTGCAAGAAGCGAAGGAATAAAGGCAGGACTCTTCAGACCAAAAACACTCTTCCCCTTCCCAAAAAATGCCCTTAGAAAGGTGGCAGAAAAGGATAAATGCACATTTATATCAGTTGAAATGAGTAACGGCCAGATGATAGATGATATAAAACTTGCAATAGAATGCAAACACCCTGTGAAACTTGTAAACAGAATGGGTGGAAATCTAATAGACAGGGACAGTATAATGAAAGAGATAAGAAACATCTCAGGAACTGTTGCTACACAGGAAGGTAAAATCAATGAGGAAGGTGACTAAAATGACAGATGAAGCTGTTACTAATGATTCTAAGGCTGGAAAAGTGGATTTTGTTGCCGAGAAGATCATAAGCAAACCAGACTCCATACTCAACGAGTTCCCCCGCAAGGGTGGAAGCGCACCAACTGCAACCCATTACTGTCCAGGTTGCGGCCATGGAATCCTTCACAAACTCATAGGAGAGGCAATAGACAAGCTCGGAATCCAGGATCGAACTATAATGACGAGTCCAGTGGGCTGTGCAGTCTTTGCATACTACTACTTTGACTGTGGAAACGTTCAAACAGCACATGGAAGAGCTCCAGCAGTTGCAACTGGAATGTCAAGGGCTGAGGACAACGCAGTTGTCATAAGTTACCAGGGAGACGGTGACCTGGCTTCAATAGGTCTCAACGAAACCATCCAGGCTGCAAACCGCGGCGAGAAAATGGCGGTTTTCTTTGTGAACAACACAGTTTACGGAATGACAGGCGGCCAGATGGCCCCAACAACCCTTATAGGGGAGAAAACAGTCACCTGCCAGAACGGCCGCGACCCTAGCTTTGCAGGATACCCTCTACACATGTGTGAGCTTTTAAACAACCTTAAAGCCCCTGTTTTCATTGAAAGGGTTTCTCTTTCAGACCCATCCCACATAAGAAAAGCCAAAAGGGCAGTTAAAAAGGCACTGGAAGTGCAGAGAGATAAAAAGGGCTATGCATTTGTTGAAGTTCTATCACCTTGTCCAACAAACCTTAAACAGGATGCAGAAGGTACAGAAAAATTTTTAAATGAAAAAATGGAAGTTGAGTTCCCACTTGCAAATTTCAGGGACAGAATCCGTGAAACTGAGCCCCTCTGCAGGGATGAAAGCGACTTTTCCAAGAAATCACTCGACAAAATATTTGATGTCGGAAGTGGAAGCGCAATGGAAGCCGTGGACGATCCAGAATTTGAAGGCAAGGTTGTCAAGGTTTCAGGATTTGGAGGTCAGGGAGTTTTAAGCATGGGCCTCATAATAGCTCAGGCAGCATGTAACGCCCGCCGCTATGTATCGTGGTACCCATCATACGGCCCTGAACAGCGTGGAGGAACATCAAACTGCACAGTGGTTATATCCGGTAGAACAATAGGTTCACCTGTTGTTTATAATTATGATGTTCTTGTGGCCCTCAACAGACCATCCCTTGAAAAATTCGCAGAAAAGGTTAAAAAAGGCGGTACAATAATTTATGAAAAAGATATTGGTGAGTTTAAAGCTCCTGAAGGTGTTACTACAATATCTGTCCCGGCAGTTGAGATTGCCCGCGAGCATGGTGTGGCCAAAGCAGCAAACACCGCAATGTTAGGCGTCATGATGACTTTAACAGAGGGAGAACTTTCAGGGGATGATTTTAAGGATGCAGTAAAACATACCTTTGTCAAAAAACCAAAACTCATACCAATAAACCTTGAAATACTTGAAGCAGGGGCTCAGTGGGCAAAGGAGAATCTTGAACAATAACTGAATCTTAAATTGGAATTCAAGGTTTAGAAAGATTTAAGGCTTTTATCCTTTTCTTATTTTTTTATATTTTAATTTTATATTTTAATTTTATATTTTAATTTTATATTTTAATTTTATATTTTAATTTTATATTTTAATTTTATATTTTAATTTTATATTTTAATTTTATATTTTAATTTTATATTTTAATTT
>ENA-UOOK01002482-UOOK01002482.1-fermentation-metagenome-genome-assembly--contig:-NODE-2482-length-22597-cov-4.948762_pt1 | contig 22597 bp, 15 predicted proteins | sample MGYA00245777_ERZ724023 | MGnify/ENA primary metagenome ERZ724023 (study PRJEB28704, sample SAMN03018312) | fermentation metagenome | biome: anthropogenic terrestrial biome; feature: soil; material...
TGGCGAAGGTCTGGGTCAATGGCAGCTTTGCCGGTGTTCATACAGGAGGATATGTGGCGTTTTCATTGGATATTTCAAAAGTTGCCGTAGATGGTGAGAATGATATTACGATACGCGTGGAGGATAGCTTCAGCTGCGTGCAGCCAAGAGGAAAACAGCGTTGGAAGGAGGAAAGCTTTGGCTGCTGGTATGTTCAGACGACCGGTATCTGGAAAACAGTTTGGTTGGAGAAGGTTCCAAGCTGCTATCTGGCGAATGTGAAGATTACGCCGGACATCGATCATGGAGAGGTTTCCTTCTATGCAAAGGTTGTCGGAAGAAAAAACGATACAGATACAATGCTTTGTTGTGAAATAACCCTGGAGGATCAAGAAGTATGCAGCACCAACATTAAGGTTGATGCAGACTATGTTTCCTTCAAGCTCAGTCTTGCCAATGAGAACGAGCCATGGAAGGTGGCGCTATGGTCACCGGATAATCCCCGGTTATATGATGTTAAGTTGACGCTATCCGAAGGCGGCGCTAATACGGACAGGGTAAAAACATATTTTGGAATGCGTAAGATCTCGATTGATGGAAACAAAATATTACTGAACAACCGTCCGCTCTACCAGAGATTGATCTTAGATCAGGGATATTGGAAGGAATCACATCTTACTCCTCCATCGGAGGAAGCGATCATAAAAGATATCGAGCTGATTAAGGAAGCAGGATACAATGGCTTAAGAAAGCATCAGAAGATTGAAGACCGCCGCTTTTTATATTGGTGTGATAGAAAGGGATTGCTGGTTTGGTCGGAGATGGCAGCCCAATATACTTTTAATGAGGATGCGATGAAGGTATTTACAAAGGAATGGATGGAAGTTGTAGAGCAGAACTATAACCACCCAAGTATCATAATCTGGACGCCTTTTAATGAAAGCTGGGGCGTGGAGAGGATATATTCGGATAAGAGGCAGCAGAAATTTACGGAGGCCATCTATCATCTGACCAAAGCGTTTGATCCGATGAGACCGGTGATTGTAAATGATGGCTGGGAGCATACGGTATCGGATATTGTAACACTGCATGACTATTCCGAATGGGGAGAGGAAATCGCTGACAGATATGCAGATCCGAATGAGATTCTGTATAACAGGATACCTTTTAATAAACACCGCTATGCTTTTGCAGAGGGGTACAGCTATCAGGGTCAGCCGGTAATAATCAGTGAGTATGGCGGTATCGCATTTGATTCAAAGGAGGGATGGGGATATGGAAGAAAGGTTCAGACCGGAGAAGATTTTCTGGAACGTTTCGACAGTCTCACCTCAGCGATCCAAAGGCTGGATTATGTCTGCGGCTTCTGCTATACACAGCTGACCGATGTACAGCAGGAGGTAAATGGACTTTACACCATAGACCGGGAACCGAAGGTTAATATAGCGAAAGTGAAAAAGATCAATGAAACATGTATCTGAGAGAAAGGTATGGGGGAAAATGGGAAAATATAAGAATCCGCTCCGATTGGAGAATCAATGGTCGGAATATGAATGCGGAGATCCGTTCATAATGCGTTTTAACGGTTTGTACTACTTCTATTGCTCCAGTGCCGGGGAATATATCAAGTGCTGGACTTCGGAGAATCTTATTGATTTTACATATATGGGAAGTGTCTGCGACGATCCGCTGATAACCGGAGCATATGCTCCGGAGGTTACCTATTATAAAGGCAGATTCTATATGATTACCTCTCCGAAGGGGAGCGGACACTATCTTCTTGAAGCAGAGAATCCGACGGGACCGTTCCGAATCATCAGCGATAACTATGGTCTGGCTATCGATGGGAGCTTTTTTGTCGATGATGACGGAAAGGAATATATGCTTCGGGCAGGTCACAACGGGATTGTCATTCATACCATGCCTTTCCCGAATCAGATTGATGTGAACGGGAAGCTTATCCCTGCGGCTTACCTGAATTACTGGACGGAAGGTCCTATGATTCTGAAGAGAAATGGCTTCTACTATCTGACCTATACCGGTAACCACCTGCTGAGCAAGGGTTACCGTGTTGCATACAGTGTATCCGAAACGGCACCCGATCATGGATACGTTAACTTAAAGAATAGGACGCTGCTGATTGAAAATGACCCGGAGTTCCATGCGCTCGGACATAGCTCCAGCTTCCTTGCCCCGGATCTGGACAGCTATTGTATCGCATATCATTCCTTTGATTTAGACAGTAATCCTCACAGGAGAAGCGCCAATATCGACCGGCTGTATTTTAACGGCGCAAGAATGTACTGCAATCCCATCTGGTGGGAGCAGGCAGCTCACAGAATGCCGGATTTTTCGTGTCGCGGTACGGAAAAGCTGCAGGAGATTACGCTGGAGCAGAATACATATTGGGTTACTCCGGTGGAAACGACGGCAAACTATACGGCAGAATGGAATGTGAAGCCCGGCAGTCAGGAGATCCATCTGATCTATGGGTTAAAAGAGAAACGGTTTGGCAGTATCCGGCTTCGGAGGGATCATACTTATCTCATCCTGGAATGCGGTGAGGAGAAAGCGTCCGGCAGGCTAAATGATGCAATCAGCTTTGACGGAAATATTACAATGCGTTTTGCCGTAAAAACGGATGGAGTTATGGACGTTTATATCAACGATAAGCATCTATGCGGGTATCCGAGCCAATTCGAGGAAGGCGTATTTGGAATAGAAAAAAAGAGCAGCGATGTGATCGGCTACATAGCATTTTCTTCGTGTACAGAAGGAGATGGAGATAAATATGCGGATAAAGCAATTCCGGGAAGGTTCGATGCAATCCACTGTCGGGAAGAAATTCAGAAAGTTCCTTTTCATGAGGCAGGTCTTACGATATATGCAGGCCTTCTTGCAACAGAGAAACCGTATACCTATTCCGTTAATGTGAAAAGTGCAGGAGTCTATCGGTTGATTGCTAAAATGAAGAGTACACTGCGGGAATGCGAAATCCACGCAATGACAGAAAGCGGAGAAACCATCTTAACGGGCAGCCTGTCCGGTATCTGCAATGAGGGAGGCTATGAGAAGGTATGGATCGGCAACCTGTATCTGGAACAGGGAATACAAAAGATCGTATTCAAAGCATACGGCGATGATGTAATTATAGATGCCTTTGAATTTGTCAGACATAGTGATGCTACGCCGATGGAGGTCGTTAAGGATGGCAGTCTGGTTACGGACAGCCTGCGTATTCTGGGACATAAGAGTACAAAAAGTCTGATTCATAAATATTGCGGTTTTACCTGCGCTGAAAATCATGGAATGGGTTTTCTGGGCGAGGATGGAATGAGTGACTACCGGATAGCTTGCGTTATCAATTTAAACAGCTGCGATACCGGTGATCTATCCATCTATCTTCGTGTCACAAAGGAATCCTGGTTCCATGCCCAGTTAGCGGAGGCGCTGTTCGGTTACCGGATTCGGATCAATGTGGATGGAATCCGGTTATATCGGGAGTCCTATGACGAAAAGTTCCTTGCCTTTTATTCCTTTGGGGAACTTTCTTCCGCAGCAAAACAGGAACTTACCATGGAAGCAAAACAGTCGAAAATAACAGTATCCATCGGTGACCGGGTGGTTATTCAATATGTGGACCCGGAACCCTATCTCTACGGGAAGATTGGAATGGAGGCAACCGGCGAAGGGTTTGGACTGGAATATCTGAGGGTATATTAGCAAAAGAGGTGGGTAGGAATGAAGGGAAAAAATAAATTTACAATAAGTTTACTGGTGATAGTGATGTTCATCCAATGGAATATACATCCCGAAGTATTATCTTCAGAGTCTATCCCTTCCTATGCAAAAGCAGCAGCGGATATAACGGTATCTGATCTGAAGGATATCTACTTATCCATGGAAAATGTTCCGGATACCGATTACCAGAAATATCTGAGCCGCTATGAAACAGAATGCTACTTGGGGGATACCATTACCTATTTGGATAAGAAGCTTTATCCGGGAGATATCATTGTGGAGGAGTGTCATGCGGTGGATCTGACGATTGAGGTCCCGGCCACAGCACTCTATGTCTTAAGCTTTGATTACTGCACACTTGGGGATAATATTTTGCAGACGAAGATGGGACTTAAGGTGAACGGAGCCTATTCCTATGATGAATTAAAGCGGCTGTTCTTAAGTGACAGCTGGCTGACCGGCGAAATGGAGCAGGATAGATACGGAAATGAATGCGTATCTATGCCGGTCAAGGAAAAGGTATGGGGGATATCCTATCTTCATGATACGGGGTTTCTGTTCAGCGATCCGATGATGCTCTATCTAAAGAAGGGTGCTAACACATTAACCTTTGAGGCAGTGGAGGGATCCTTCCAATTGGGAAACCTTTACCTTTCCGGACCACAGGTTATTTCGGAAGATCCGGAGGAAAACGCTGCCGGGGATCAGGTGATTGTCATAGAAGCGGAGGATATCACCTATCGAAATTCACCCAATATAAGAGCGGATTCGGAATATAATACGCAGTTGACGCCCTATGATCCGAAGAAGAAATTATTGAATGTGGTTTCGGAAGCCTCCTTTAAAACCGGAGGAACATGGATTGCCTATGAATTTGAAATACCAAAGGAGGGCTGCTACCACTTAGCCTTTGACTACAGGCAGAGCACAAAATCGGATTTTAAGGTATACCGGAATATCTATATTGATGGAAAGAATCCATCGAAAGCATATAAGAATTTTGCGTTTCCCTACGCAAGAAAATATACTCGTATCAGCGTACCGGCACCGGTTTATCTAACGGAGGGCAGGCACCTCCTAACGATAGAGGTTTCCCTGGACTATATGAGGGATGCAATCAATATTCTGGATAGAATTACAAAGGAAATTAATGAACTGGCGCTTTCCGTCAATAAGATAACGGGCGGGAATACGAATAAGTACAGGGATTTCGATCTGGAAGCCTATGGATTTTCAGTGGAGGAAAAGCTGCGAAACTGGGCGGATATCATTGATCAGGTTCATGGCGCACTATCCTCATTGAATCCGGAAGTGAATAATGTGGGTGAAATATCGCAGCTGAAGATCGCCTCCAGCTCCCTGCGCAGATTGGCAGAAACGCCGAATGAACTGCCCCAGAAGCTGAACCAATTCTCCTACGGGACAAGCTCCGTCAGACAGAATCTTACGAATGTGATCAGCAATATCAATGTGTCGCAATTAGGCCTGGACAAGATCCTTTTCTATCAGGATAATGCCGAATTGCCCAAAAAGGTTAGTCTTTTTACATCCCTACAGTTGAATCTGGAGCATTTCTTTGCATCCTTTGGCAGTCAGGATTATGCACCGGATTATGACAAGGATAAGGATACCTTGCAGATATGGGTAGCGAGACCGAGACAGTATCTTGAAATCATGCAGAGAATGGCGGATTCGGATTTTACGAAAAAATACGGGATCAATGTTGATCTGGCGATTGTACCGGACCAGCAGAAGCTGATCCTTGCTAATGCTTCCGGCAAGGCACCGGATGCGGCTATCGGAATCAGCTCAGCCAATGTATATGATTTGGCACTTCGGGATGCCTTATCCAATATGCGGGATTTCGATAATTTTAAGGAAGTAGCGAATCGCTTTGCGCCGGGTATGCTCATTCCTGGTATCTGTGATAACGGAGTCTATGCGATGCCTGAAACCTTCAATTTCTATGTACTATTTTACCGCACGGATATCTTGGAAAGCCTCGGACTTTCTGTTCCGGATACCATGGATGAAGTCAGAACAATGCTGCCGGAGCTTGAGCGGATGGGATTAAGCTTTAATATCCATACTGCCAACAATGCAGTGAAAGATTTTGCTGCGACGACCCCGTTTATCTTCCAGAGCGGCGGAAGCCTGATCAAAAACGGTGAAATGACAGCCAACCTGGATTCGCCCGAGGTCATCAACGGATTGAAATACCTGACCGAGAATTTTACGATCTATGATATGGAATATGAGGTGCTCAGTTTCTATCAGCAATTCCGGGACGGAAGGATGCCGATCGGTGTTTCCAACTATGCAACGTTCAATCTGCTGATTAATGCAGCACCGGAGATTGCAGATTGCTGGGACATTGCACCGTATCCCGGACTGGTAAAGGAAGACGGAAGCGTTCTTCGGTATACCTCGGGTGCGGCAGAAAGCTGCATCGTATTCCGTTCCAGCGAAAACCCGGAAGGCGCCTGGAAATTTATTGATTGGTGGACTTCGACGGAGGTTCAGACGGAGTTTGCATACACATTGCAATCCACGCTGGGCAATGAGTATCTATGGAATTCGGCTAATCTGGATGCTATTATGGCATCTCCTTGGAGTACAAAACATAAGGATGTAATTTTGGAGCAGATTTCCTGGACCTATGAAGCACCCAAGCTGCCCGGAAGCTACATAATAGAACGTGAGCTTGGCAATATTCTTGTCAATGTTGTTACGAAGGGGACCAATCTACGCACGGCGGTGGATGATGCCGAGAAAAAGATCAACCGGGAGTTGCAGCGTAAATTAGTAGAGTTCGGTTATATGGATCGGAACGGCAATATTCTCAAAGAGCTGACAGTACCGGATATGGAAATGGTGAAGGAATGGTTAAAATGAAGTCAAAATTGAAAAAAATAAATGTGGCATATTACTTTTTGCTGCCTTATCTGCTGCTGTTCGTTACCTTCATTATTCTGCCGATCATTGCAGCAATCGTGCTGGGGTTTACGAACTATAACGCAGTTCAGAAACCGGAGTTTGTGGGTTTTTCAAATTATATCAATCTATTGACCCAGGATGACATATTTATGCAGAAGGTTTTACCAAATACCTGTATCTTTGCCCTTATCGTAGGACCTGTTGGCTATGCGCTGTCATTCCTGCTTGCCTGGATGCTTTCGCAGATCAGCAGAATACCAAGAACGATCCTGGCATTATTGATCTATTCCCCGTCTCTGACCTCAGGTGTGGCCATGGCGGTTGTCTGGAAGATCATCTTTGCCGGAGACCAGATGGGCTATATTAACTATCTTCTGATGGAATTAGGAATCATCAATGATCCGATCCTATTCTTAACGGATGGAAAATACCTACTGGTTATTATGATTATTGTATCCCTGTGGAGCAGTATGGGAGTGGGTTTTTTGGCTATTCTTGCAGGTATCCTTAACATTGACACACAGATCTATGAAGCAGCGGCGATCGATGGCTTACGCAATCGTTTTCAGGAGATGTTCTATATAACGATACCAATGATGAAGCCGCAGATGCTGTTTGCCGCGGTGATGTCGGTAGTCAATACCTTTTCAACGGGGGCGATCGGCGTACAGCTCAGCGGAAGCAGTCCGACCCCGAATTATGCAGGGCAACTGATGGTAAATCACATCGAAGATTACGGATTTACCCGCTATGAGATGGGATATGCTTCTGCAGTATCCTTGGTTCTGCTTATCATCATCTACAGTATTTCAAAGTTTGCACGAAAAATATTCCGGGATGATTAAGGAAAGGAGCAGTAATGAGATATCTAAATTATTTGAAAAAAGGAATCTTTCCTGCGATATTCTTCTTTGCCCTCTTGATTCATCCTATGAAAGTAAATGCAGTCGAAGCACCTTATACAACATTGACCCAGGACAAGGATGGGCACTATGTCAATACGCAGACCGGATATATTCCTTTTGCTGTCTATGATAAATTCGGTGAGAAAAGCTTAAAAAAGCCTTCGGATCTATTCCTTTCCACGGACGGCAAAATGTACCTCGCGGATACCGGCAACCATAGGATTCTTATCTGTGACAGGAAGGGAAATCTCATAAATAGCATTGAAGAGGGATTGATGGGACCTACCGGGATCTACGTTGATGAAGATGGCACCCTCTATGCTGCGGATCCTAAGGCAAAAATGATTCTGGTCTATTCGAAGGATGGTAATCTTATCCGGCAATATGAAACCCCTGTAAGTCCCCTGTTTGCTCCGAATAGCAGATATGCTCCCAGCAAGCTGGTGGCGAATTTATCCGGAAGTGTCTATGCACTGTCGGAGGGGAATGAAAACGGTATTCTGACATTTGGCAGCCATGGTGATTTCTACGGGTATTTCGGTGCCAATAATACAAACATCACATTTAAAGAGATTTTGCGGAGAATATTTTTTACAGAGGAAATGAAAAATGCATTCAAGAGCAATGTTCCGTCCGCCGCCATTAATCTTGACATAGATCGGAACGGTTTGATCTATACGGTCACACAGGGAGCCGATTACGGCGGTGTTAAGAAATTCAACATGGCGGGGAAAAATATTCTGCCGGAGGGATACGATGATAATCTGGTAACCGATATTGCCGTCGGAGACATTGAAAATATATTTACCATAACCAATAACGGATATATCTATGAATATTCCAGGGAGCATGAGTTGTTGTTTCTGTTCGGCGGCAAGGATGACGGCAAGAACCGGACCGGTCTTTTCATAGCTCCGGCAGCGATCGATGTGGATGAAGAGGGAAACCTCTACGTATTGGATTCGGAAACCGGAAGCATTACGGTTTTTGAACAGACAGAGTATGCGAAGACAGTACATACGGCATTGAATCTGTTCCAGGAGGGCTACTATATAGAGAGCCGCGAGCCCTGGGAAGAGGTCTTACGAAGAAACAGCCTATTTGATTATGCAAACCGCGGAATCGGCAAGGCATACTATCGCTTGGAGCAATATGCCGATTCCATGGAGGCAGCAAGACTCGGCGGAGATAAGATCGGCTATTCCGATGCGTTCTGGGAAATCCGGAATACCTGGCTGCAGCAGAATGTGGTCAAGATTTTCTTTGTTCTTCTGGCTTTGGTATTCCTTAAGAAGCTTATCGGAAGAATCAAGGATAAGGCCCCGGTGCTTCGAAGTATCACAAAAGGCATTCGTTATATCAGCAATAAAAAGCTGGTAAAGGAACTGGCATTTTTAAAATATATGCCGAAGAATCCGGCGGATGCTTACTATGGGATAAAGAAGGAAGGAAAGGTTTCCATACGATCTTCAACGATTGTCTATCTCCTGTATTTTGTCATCTATGTAATTAACAAATATTACAGCGGCTTCCTGTTTAAGACGGTCGAAGACGGGTATTACGAGATTGGCACGGATATGCTGCAGGTATTCGGTGTATTTGCACTCTGCATGATCAGCAATCATCTGATTTGCTCCATAAGGGACGGGGAAGGTTCCGCTAAAAATATCTATTGTGCCTTTGCTTACTGCCTGATGCCTTATATCTTCTTAAAACCTGTGGTGATTGTACTAAGCCATTTTCTTACCTATAATGAAAGCTTTATCATTGCATTTATGAATTTTCTGATTGTTACAGCAATTGCAATCCTGGTCGTTGTTATGATAAAGGAGATACAGTCCTACACCTACAGGGAAACCTTTACTTGTATTTTCCTGACGATATTCACGATGCTCCTTATCCTTGCGGCAGGCTTTATTATCTTTGCATTGATCAAACAGGTTATGGATTTCATCGTATCCATTGTAAAGGAGGGATATTATCGTGGAAAGTAAAAGATGGGTGATATTGGCTGTCCTGCTATGCCTTATTGCATCCGGCCTGACCTGCTCCGCGAAGGCGCAGAAGGACACTGCGAAACCGCAACAGGAAGCGACAGCTCATACTGTGGCAGCTCCCGAACGAGACCGGAATGGATGCGTGGTTATGGAAAATAGCCGCTATTTGATGTATCTGGATGAAAAGACCCTTGGCATTTCCATCGAAGACAGGGAAACAAATTTTACCTATTCCTCAGTGATAAAAGATGAAAAGTCCAATCCTTCCTGGCAGGGCTTCTTAAATTCCGGTGTCTCTGTGGAGTTCTACACCCAGAAGTCGACGATGCCGGAAAGGGTAGATTTAATTGGCGGAACTCCTGCGATTACTTATTCCTATTATACGGATGGGTTTGATGCATTGCTGTCCTATGAAGCCTATGAATTTCAAATGACGGTTGAAGTCAGACTGACGGAGGACGGTATGACAGCAGGGGTAAAGAAGGACAGTATCGCAGAAGGTGAGACCTATAAGCTGGGTGCGGTTTATCTATATCCGATGTTTGGCGCAACAAAGCTGGGAGAGGAGACCGGATACATGTTCGTACCCGAGGGTGCAGGCGCCCTTATTGATTTGAAGGATAACAACAGCCGGTATAAAACTCCTTATACGAAGAAAATATTCGGCGATAATATCGGGATTGACAAATTTGCCGTAAGTGAATTCGGTCGTCCGTCTGTTACGGAACCGGAGCCGGTCACCATGCCGGTATTCGGTATGGTATATACAGAGGAGCAGCAGGGCTTCTTAGGAATCGCAGAGGACGGAAGGTACAATGCACAGATACTAGCGTACCCCAACGGGGTTATTACGGAATATAACTGGATTACCGCAAAGTTTATCTTCCGGGAGGTCTATACGAAGCAAACCACAGCATCCACCGGTGTTCCATCCTATGAGAAAGACCCCTATATGAGGGATATCAAGATACACTACAAATTGGTTTCCGGGGATCAGGCAAATTATACAGGACTGGCAAAAGCGTATCAGACCTATCTGCTGCAGAAAGGGGATTTGAAAAAACAGGAGGATACCTTTGAAATGAAACTGGACTTCTTCGGTGCAGATTCAAAGAAATGGTTTATCTATGATGTTGTAGTTCCCATGACCACAGTGGAGCAAATGGGGGATATCCTGCAGGACCTGTCGGAGAATGGTATAAAGAATATCCTGCCGGTCTATTTTGGCTGGCAGTCCAAGGGAATCTCATTAAATTATGGGAGCGGCAATTTTAAGCTGGAGGGTAAACTCGGAAAGAAGAAGGAGCTGTTTTCCCTGATAGAAAAACAGAGAGAAAACAATATCGATATCGCACTGCAGCAGGATTTTCTAAAAGCAAATCCCGGCAGGTTCTACAATACATCAAAAGATATCGTAAAAGGCATTAATCAGATTATCGTTGAAGAACCTACGAATGCCTCGGTATTTAAGACAATGTATTATCTTACACCGGCAAAGGCGATCAGCCATGCAGAGAAATTCGCAGATTACTATTCCGGCAGTGCAGTCCATGATGTTGCATTGACCTCCGCCGGCAATATGCTATTCTCCTGTTATGCAGGAGGAAAGATATATTCCCGGGGCGATACGGCAGAAAAGATTCAGAAAATAGGGGAAGAGCTGAATGAATTTAATCTTTCCTTTGAGAAACCAAATGCGTATTTATGGAAATATACCATGAGATATTTTGATATGCCGATGGCAACCTCGAACTATGCATACCTGAGTAAGGAGGTACCATTCCTGCCGATCGTCATAAAAGGTTATATACCATACTGGGCGTCAGACAGCAACTTTGAAGCAAATGAAAAGCTGTTCTTCTTAAAAATGGTTGAATACGGAGCATATCCCAGCTTTCTGGTGACAAAGGAATCGCCAAGCCGGCTGAGAAATACAAATTCCTCTTACATAGTTACCTCACAGTATGAGGTATTAAAGGATACCATGAAGGATTACTATGAGAGAATCGGAGAAGCACTTCGTCTGGTGGAAGGTGTTCCGATCAAGGCCCATGATTATCTGACGGACAATATTGTATCCGTGGTTTACGAGAATCAGGTGGAAATTATCGTGAACTATTCCAAGGATGATTACATTCGGGGTGGTATTATGGTTCCGGCAATGTCGTTTACAGTCAATAAGAAATGAGGGAAGCATGGTATGAAAAAACATAAAAAAATACTTACGATGTCAAGAAAACACAGCATAACCGGGCTGCTGTTTGTTCTCCCCTGGATTGCAGGCTTTTTGATATTTTTCCTCTATCCGTTGTGCCAATCCATAATATACAGCTTCAGCAAGGTAACAATTACTGCAAAGGGAAGAAAATTAACAAATGTCGGGTTAAATAATTTCCGATACTTTTTTACTAAGAATCCGTACTTTATCGAAACATTGATTGCGTTTCTTAAGGATATTATCCTGGAGGTACCCTTGATCCTTGTGTTTTCGCTGATCCTCGCTTTGCTTTTAAATCAGAAAGTAAAACTACAGGGACTTTTTCGGACACTGTTTTTTCTTCCGATTATCGTTGTCAGCGGGCCGGTGCTTAATATGCTGCTGAGCGAGGGTTCCTCAACCATACCGCTGATCGAACAATATGGTTTGTATAGCATCATAGACAATAACTTCCCGAATTTTCTGGTAGAGCCGGTATCCAATGTTTTCAGTCAATTGATCCTGATCCTGTGGTATTCGGGAGTACCGATTCTGATTTTTTTAGCTGGACTTCAAAAAATTGATAGTTCCCTGTATGAAGCATCATCAATTGATGGATCCTCCTCCTGGATTACTTTCTGGAAAATCGTACTGCCGTCGATTAAAGGTATGATTCTGATCAATGCGGTTTATGTAATCGTATTCTTGGCAACATCGGAAATAAATGAGCTGATTATCTGGATCAGAGATAGTATGATGGATGCCTCGAATCGGGGCTTTGGTGTCGCATCGGCAGCAGCCTGGATATATTCCTTCAGTATCGCGATCCTTCTTCTGATCAGCTATCTGCTGTTTGGCAGGGAGAAAAAGGTTAAGGTAAAGCATGCGCAGATTATTAGAAAGAGAGGCTATTGATATGAGATATTACAAAAAAATAAAGAACACGGATTTTTCTCTGCAATATGCCCCCTTTCTTGCCAAAATGAAAGCAAAGCTGTGGGGAAGGCAGAGGCACAGGGGCATCCTATATATGGCTATCATATACATATTGCTGATTGCGATCGGTTTTGTCTATCTGTATCCGATCCTGAACATGTTTGTAACAAGCCTGATGTCTCTTCCGGATCTATTGGATGCATCGGTGAAATGGATTCCCACCTCCCTTACGTTTGATAATTATAAGCAGGCATTTGAAGTCATGAAGGTAAAAAAGACACTGTGGAATACGATATTGAGTGCCTTACTTCCGGCATTGGCGCAAACCGTATCCTGCGGGTTGACCGGTTACGGACTGGCAAGATATAAGTTTCCCGGTAAGAAATTACTGCTGGCACTCATTTTAACGACCTTTATCCTTCCGCCATATGTACTTATGATATCGAAATATACGATGTTTTCGGATTACAAGATGATCGGTACATTAAAAACCCTGGTATATCCGGCTTTACTGGGACAAGGGACGAAAAGTGCAATTTTTGTTTTGATTTTTATGCAGTTTTTTAAACAGACACCGTTATCCTTGGATGAAGCTGCAAGGGTGGACGGGGCATCGGAATGGAAAATATTTTTCAGAATAGCGGTACCTCTGGCTGTTCCGGCATTTATCATCAGCTTCCTGTTTTCCTTCGTATGGTACTGGAATGATACCTATTTTACAGCTTTATATATGGGCATTACCAGTGCAACCGATACGAATGTTGTAAGAACGATGCTGCTGGAGCTTCAGAATTTTGAAGCAAGCTATAAGCAGCATGTACAGGAGGTATCCGGATGGGGTGTCTCTGTCATGGGGGAATCGGTTGCGAATGAGGCGGTTAAAATGGCGGCAACCGTGATCACCATTCTACCGCTGCTGATCATTTATTTCTGTCTGCAGCGTTACTTCGTAGAGGGAATCGACCGTACCGGAATTACCGGGGAATAGCCTGCAATAGTTTACATGTCTATTGCGGAAATATTCCTGCTATGTTCTGCGGCTACCTGGCAGTCAGAAATGGCTGCTTCGTATAGATGAATTATACATCGCAGAGTATGTATAATTTACAAAGCACATTCACTCTGTAAATATTATAAGAGGAGGAATTAGAAGATGAAGAGAAGAATTACGGCATTTGCAGTGGTATTCACACTCATCCTTACATCCTTTACCGCTTGCGGCGGTAAAGCAAAAGATGCTGCAAATCATCCGGGCAACGAGCAGACAGGCGTAAACGATGATGGCAAAGAAGAAGCAAAAAAGGATGAAGATGCGAATGCAGAGGAAGGGACCGGGAACGAAGAGGCAGAAGAATCCGGACTTCCCCCAATGACAACGGAGAAAATAACATTATCCTATGCCTGCTGGGGACTTGGAGAAAAAGGCGAAACTGAAGCAAAGGATAAGCAGATCGCAGCATTTATGGAGGCTTACCCGAACATCACCGTTGAGTTCGTAACCATTGACCAGCCGACCTGGGATGAAGGATTGACAACCCTGGCAGCAACCGGTTCCCTGCCGGATGTATTCGGTGTTTTTTCCGTGACCAATGCAATTATGAATCAATGGGCATTGGATGTAACGGAATTTGCGGAAATGGATCCGGATGTAAAGGAAATCTATCCATCCATGCTGGATATCTCACGAATTGATGGCAAATTATATAGTATGCCTTGGGTTATGTTCCCTCAGCTGGTATTTGTGAATAAAACCCTATTTGAAAAATACAATGAGCCATTACCCTCCTATGATTGGACGATCGATGAGTTTATTGATATTGCCACCAGGATTTCTCATCCGGAAGATTTTAATTTTGGCACCTCGAATCCGATTTATAACGATTACTTCCCAGCGATGTACAGCGATACACAGTCCATGCGGGGCTGGGACGGTAAAAATTACGCATTTGACCAGACCTGGATCGATGCTATGAATCTCAGATACGATTTCATCGACAATGGAGTATGTGAGTGGGCAACACCGGAGCAGAAGCTGCAGTGGTTAGGTGATGAAGCTGCATGGCCTCCGGGATATGGAAGAAGTGCTATGCACTGGGATTGGTCATGGACGATAGCAGTCTTTGAAGACGCGGTAAAGGCGCAGTCCGGCTGTGAATTTTTATATTATCCGCAGCCCAAAGGACCTTCCGGGAAGCAAATGGCGATCGTTGATTATTCGATAATTTCGGCGACAACAGAGCATCCGAGAGAGGCATGGGAATTACAGAAATGGGTAACCTGGGGCAGGGAGGCATGCTTAAACCGTATGGAAGGCTATCAGGAGGCAGGAGTTCCTGTGGTAAGCCGTATGCCTGTAATCAACAATGAAGAAGTGTGGAAAGCCGTATCCGACTATACCGACCGGAAGGATATCATTGAAACCTACAAGCGATTAGTTGATATCGTTCCCAATCCGGGCTCAGTAGCTCCCGGTTGGAATGAATTTAATATCTGGACAGATGAAAATACCATCTGGGGTAAACTGGATAACCGGGAAATAACACCGGCGGAAATCGCAGATACGCTAACGGAAAAGGCAAATGAGTTCAAGGAGCAGTGGATCGCGAATTTACCACAATAATATCAGAAAGGTATGGTTTTTGATGAAAAGTATTACAATCAATCCGAAAGGCTTTCATAAAAGTCAAATTAAATTCTATATTATATTAGTTCCTTTAGCCTTATTTATGGCGCTTCCAATTGTATATATTGTTAACCATGCATTTAAGCCTTTAGGAGAGTTGTTTGCTTTTCCGCCAAAGTTTTTTGCGGTAAATCCAACCTTGGATAATTTTACGAAGTTAGGGCAGACAACGCAGACATCAACGATTGCACTGAGCAGGTACATTTTCAATTCTCTGGTGGTGACGCTGGCGGTTGTGACAATAACTGTCATCATAGGATCCATGGCGGGTTTTGCAATTTCAAAATTACAATTTAAAGGAAGAACACTGTTTTTTGAAATAAACACCCTGTCCATGATGTTCGTTCCGGCTGCGGTATTAATTCCAAGATATCTGATCATTGATAAGCTGCATATCATGGATACCTACTTTGCACATATTCTGCCATTGCTTGCAATGCCGGTCGGGATGTTTCTGCTAAAGCAATTTATTGATGATGTACCCTATGAATTGATCGAGGCGGCAGTGGTAGATGGGGCCGGGATGTTTAAGGTCTATTACAAGGTGATTCTGCCGTTAATCAAACCGGCAATCGCCACGGTATGTATCCTGTCCTTCCAGCAGGTGTGGGGGAACCTGGAGACATCCAATATGTTTATAACAAAGGAAAGCATGAAGACATTAGCCTTTTTTATGAGTACCCTTGTGAATGCCAACAATAATGTTGCCGGTCAGGGAGTGGCTGCAGCAGGTGGATTGATTATGTTTATCCCGAATATCATACTATTTATCCTGCTGCAAAGTAAAGTAATGAATACGATGTCACATTCGGGAATCAAGTAAATCGATCCGGTCTATTGTGGCTTAGGATCATTTACTTTACTTCAAGAGGTCAGGAAGAGCTTTTGTATAAAAGCAGGTTCTATATGCTTATTATATCAAGGCTCTTCTTTCAAAATAGCGGCGGAAGGAGGCAGTTATGCTGAAAAAAGTGGTTTTCTTCATTTTTATCATCGGAATCCTTGCCATGATCAGCGGCTGTAATATCGATGAGAATCCGAAGCGGGAGAAGCAAGAAGTCCAGGAACCGGAGAAAGCTGGCAATCCGGCTGGTAAAGATACGGAGCCGAAAGCAGAAGGAGAAGAGGAGATGGATACAGGAATTCAATGGGACCAGGAGGCAATTACAGTGTATCAGCCGAAGAAGGGCGGTGTCTGGTACCCCAGGATGTATCAACTAAAGAGCAGAACCATCCTATGCGGATTTGATACCAATGAAGATGGCGGAAGAGCGGTTGTTAAATGTGTAGCCAGTAAGGACGGCGGATTGACCTGGAGCAGCGATGCGGTACAGGTAACGGACTTACCGGAATATGATATCTGGGCCGCTTACCGTGCGAACGAATGGGAGGGAGAGGAATACTATTCCTCCATACGGGTGAATGTAAGCAGGGACGGCGGGCGTACCTGGGGCCCGCATTCGATTGTTACGGAAGAAAAAGGTACCGGCGGAGTGTATGAACCGCATTTCGGGTATCTTGGCGAAAAGATTGCAGTATTTTACGCGAATGACAGCCTGAATGCAGTGAGCGATAACCGGCAGCAGAATATAGAGTTTAAACTGTGGGAAGGGAATACGTGGAGTGAAAAAATCATTGCATCCGATGGCACCAAAACCTTCTCAAGGGACGGGATGCCGGTTTGGTGCCGGCTGGAGGACGATTCCTTTTGCTTGGTGATAGAATCTACCTCCCTGGCACCGTCCGCGGAATTTATCATTCAGATGAAGAACTCACCGGACGGATTGGATTGGAGTGAAAAGCTGAAAAACATCTATATACCAAAAGGGCGGGGGAAGAAAGCAGGCGCTCCTTATATTGAAAGGCTTAAGGATGGCAGGGTGGCGGTATCATTTCAAACCGATGAGGATGCAACGGAAAACGGTGATGCCAGGTCGAAGATGAAAGTAATCCTATCTACGGATGCCTCCGCTTCGGAATTCCTGCCGGCCTCCGTTCCTTTTAATACGCCGGACGGTTATTGCAGCAATTGGAATGCACTGCTCAGCTACGAAGAGTATTTATTTGCGGTAACAAGTACGAATTATCCGACTACAGGCATCCTGATGAAGCGAGGGCTTGTAAAGTAAAGAACTTGTAAAGTGAATTGACATAGAAAAGCAGATGAAGGGCATAGCGCTACCCGACCAGGTAGGATGGTATACTTATGGTTACGATAAAGCACCGATCCTCTATGGAAGTCGTCATCTTCCCCGAATGGAGTTTAATAATTTCCTGACAGTTATTGATTCCCACTCCGTGACTATCGCTATGCTCCTGATTCTGTATATAATTTTTACCGGTTATTTTAAGAACATTATCCGTAAGAACGGCGGAATAAGTGATCGGCATGCTTTTTAAGGCATACTTTATCAGGTTTCCCTCCAGATTGTTAAAAACCCTCTCGATTTGCATGATATCCACCTTCAGGAAAAATTCCGAATTAATGGCATAATCAATCTCGACCTGGTAGCCCTTGTCCCGCAAGTCCTCTCCCAGGCTCTGCAGTAAATATTTGATAAAATCATTGCCGATAACAATTTCATAGCGGTATTTGTATTCTGTATTCTGGTTTAAAAAATGGGTAAACAGATTATCGGTCAAATCATTAATCAGATGGGATTTCTCTTTGATCTTTTCCAGATACCGGTTGAACTCATTTCGATCAGAATACTTTTTTTCCATAATTAAATCAATATAGCTGTTGATCGTGGTTAACGGTGTTCGTATGTCGTGGGAAATGGAGGTTACCAGATCATTGTTTTTCTGACGCAGAATTTCTTCTTCCTTTCTTTGAAGGTCTAATTCCTTTCGCATACGGTTGATGGAATCGGTCAGGTCTGCAATTTCATCCTTCCGGTTTGTCTTGAGCTCAAATGCCAGATTTCCGCTTTCCAGGATCTGTATTCCCTTTTTGATTTCGAGAATATCTCTGACCAGCTTCTTGAATTCATGAAAAAGAGCCAGACAGAACAGGAGAACACAGAAGGTGCCTATGGCATAGAGCGATCTCTGCTCGATTCTCTGTTTATACAAGATCGTAATGTATAAGGTCGCCTGACCATCCTTAAATTCAATGATATTCGAGATGTCCTTGGTCAGATCATAATAGATATAGGAGACCTTGGGGGTGAACCGGATGATGTAATCCATGGAATCATAAATGACCCGGTTGTTCTCGACCAGCCGGATATGCATTAGTTTCTGCCCTTTGTCCCATGCTCGGATTGCGCCAATATCCTGAATGGAAATTTCATTATCGGTGATATAATTCTGAAAATCCACGGTTGTACTTTTTATCTGTTCATAATATTGGTCCAGATCCACATGCATATTATCGATATAATAGACTGCGGCATTAAATAAAAGAAAATAGATCAAAAGACATGCTAAGCCATACGCCAATACTTTAATCAATAAGGACAATCCAAGTTTAGAATATTTTGTTTGCTTCACCGACATAATAGCCTCTTCCCCACATACTTTTTAAGTGTACCGGATTTTTTGGATCTTTCTCTATCTTTTTTCTGAGATTACTGATATGAACGACAATCGTGTTATTGTCAAGATAGGTATAGTTCTGGTTCCATATGGATTCATATAAATTTTGTCCCGTGAAAACCTTATTCGGAAATTTCATCATCAATTTTAAAAGGTCAAATTCGATCGGAGTCAGGGTAATTGGTACATTATCGACGGTTACATTTTTGGTTACTTCATTTAATACAATACCGTCGATTTTGTAAATGCCGCTTTTCTCTTTGAGGACGGGCTGGTATTGATAGCAGCGCCTTAATAACGCTTTTATCCGGAAAATAAGTTCCGTATTCGAAAATGGTTTCACCAGATAATCATCCCCGCCGGCGGAGAAACCGAACACCTTATCTGATTCCATAGTTTTTGCGGTCAAAAACAAGATAGGGGCGATGGTTTTTTTGCGTATTTCATTACAGGCCTGAAAACCATTTTTCTCCGGCATGGCAACATCAAGAATGATAAGATCAATCGTTTCGTCGGCAAGTTCGATTGCCTGCTTTCCGTCGGAAGCCATTACCGTAGAAAAGCCTTCTGCTTTTAGCAGGATATCAAGGATTTCCCGTATATCTTCATCATCATCAGCGATTAAAATCTTTATTTTGTTATCTAACAATTCGAATCACCTTTGCCTTTATATCGCTTCATTTAATCGATCGTTTCATTGTCCTTAAATGTACAAATATATATACAAAAAAGCTTAGCACCAGAGGAATATAGAAGCTGATTGTCCGGTTGATCAACATAGCGGAAGTGATTGCGCTTTGCGGAAAAAACAGATCAAACACCTGTAAAAATCCTCCCTGGGTAACTCCTTCCGCTCCCGGTAGTGGTATCGCAGAAACGGAAATGGTAAGTAAGGACTGGCAGGTAAATAAATCAAGAATATGGGAGGTGTGATATCCCATACTTCGATAAATCAGATAGGGCATCAGATTTAACGCTGCCATCTGTATCATTGTAACGAAAAACACTTTAAAAAACAAGATGGGATGACTTTTTAATGCCAGAGCTTTTTCCTGATATAGAGTCATACTGCGATCTAATTTACTTTTTACTTCGTCCGTCTTTTTGATTAATCTTAATTTACTGCCTGCTTTTACCAGAAAAGATAAAATGTTCGGAACAATATTTCTGGAAAACATCAAGGAGAATAAAAGAAGGATTGCTCCGATATTAACAAGGGAACCATAAATCAACAAATATTTTAATTTTGAAGCAAAGCGGACCGCGGTACCATATCGGAGAACGACCATCAGGAGACCCCAGAATACCATTGTGATCTGATATACAAATACAATGAAAAATATCGTTATAGAGGACAGGGTAATCGGGATGTCATCCTTCTTCATATAATATATTTGTGCAGGTTGCCCTCCGCTGGCAGACGGTGTAATAGAGCTAAAGTAAAATCCGATGCAGGAATATTGAAAACATCTTAGGTAAGGGAGCGGCTGCCCTAATACTCGCATAATCATGCATATATTGGTAGCTTCGCAGCTCACAAAGAGAACCATCATAGCGAGACCCGCTGTAAGAAAGCAGTAGTTAATGTTTTTTAATGTTTCCAGAAGCTTTTGAACAGAATATCCTCTAAGATATGTAAAAGCGGTGAAAAGCATGATTATAATTAGAAACAGAATACTGATAACCTGCTTCCTTCCTTTTATTTCTTGATTATGCATTTTTCAGGTACTCCTCAACCGTAATAAATTGGTAGCCCTCTCTTTTCAATTTTGGAAGAACCAGTTTCAGAGCCTCAATGGTCTGATTGGGTGCACCCTTTGCTCCTCCATACTTCTCGCAGCCGTCATGAAGGCAGATAACAGCACCGTCAAAGATCCTTTTCTCAATTTTGCCGGCAATGATTTCCGGTGTATTTCCGACTTTCCAGTCCTCGGCCATAACATCCCATAATATCATATGCAGATGATATTGATTAACAAATCTTTTGGTAAAGATATTTCGAGCTCCCCATGGCGGACGGTAGAACTTCACAGGGCAGTTCATATTTTGAAGCAGCTCCATACTTTTTGAAAAATCATGCTTCATATACCGGTAACTGCATAGATATGCGTGCCGGTGCTCCAGGGAATGGAATGCAATACAATGACCTTCCTTTTTCATTCTCTGGATCAGCTCCGGGCACGCGGCGGCATTCTTCGCCACGACAAAAAAGGTGGCTTTAATGCCCTCCTTTTTTAATAGGTCCAATAGCCTTCCCGTATATTTCACGTCCGGTCCATCATCAAAAGTTAAAACTAATCTTTTCATCGATTCTGCCGTCCTCCTTTATCCTGCTGTATTTACTTATAGAATCCATATCTTTTGCGTGTTTCCTGTCATTAATTATTGCCTCAAGGATAGGAATCATACTATTTTGATACAGATTATTTTTTACCATTCGCATGCTATATCGGTAATTATCCAGGTATCCGTAGTCTAGTATTTTTACGATATGGTCCAGACATTTTTGGCTGTTCCCGCTGACAACAGTACCAATGTTCATTTCTTTGATATACTGGGCATTATATATTTCCTGCTGTAAAAAAGGGTTTAAAGCGAGGATGGGTACCTCGGAATAGATAGCTTCAAAGGTAGTGATTCCACCGGGTTTTGTAATTATAACATCTGCCTTCTGCATATAATCATAGACATTCGGTACATATCCAAGAACCCGGATATGCTTATATTGGCCGAAGAGCTGATGATACAGCTTATGGTTATTGCCGGATATGATAGTTACCTCTGCATCCGGCAGGGAGTTCAATCCGTTATAGAATTCGGAATCCTCACGAATCAGTCCAAGGCCGCCGCCCATCACTAGAATTCTTCTTGCAGCAGGACAATTGCTTTCCTCCTTCGAGAGTGCTTTCTTCATAAATTCCATTCGTACGGGTATTCCGGTTTCGCGAATTTTTTCCGGAAGAACACCTTTCCCTATAAACTTGTCTTTTACAGAAGTGGAGCCAACCAAATAAAGATCGGTATTCTTGCTGATCCATTCCGAATGCCCGGTGATATCCGTAACACAGGTGATCAGCGGAAGGTCAGAACCTGTTTTCTCTTTATATATCGATACGATCTGAGAGCAGAAAGGAAGCGTTGAAATGATAAGATCCGGACTTTTCTCCTCCATGAATTTTTTAAAATGCCAGCCAAAATAGTGACTTAATTCTGGCTTTTGCTCTATTTTCCTGTTTTCTAAAAAACGATATCTTGTATTATAAAGCCGGTTTCCCTTACAAACTAAAAGAGAAAAAAACTTATAGTATTTTTCTGCGGTTTTCGGTGCTACGTAAGAAAACCAGTCAACAACTTCGACGTCGGCATCCAGATTACTGGCATCTATTTGCTGCTTAATCGCCATTGCGGCAGTATAATGTCCCATACCAAATTTTCCTGTGAGTATACTAATCTTCATTCTAATCGACCTTCCTTTTGGTAATCCTATTATTATTATAAATCAAAAATCTTTAGAAAAACTAAGATAAACATTAAGAATTATTAAGATTGCAAGATTTATCCTTCGACAGGTGGACATTTTGGCTGGCGAGAGGTATAATCCTTAAAGCAGCTATTGCGGAGAGAATCGTCTCGCAAAAGACCTGCGAGCCATTACAAGAATAGCAAAAGCAGCTATTCTTCA
>ENA-UOOK01002483-UOOK01002483.1-fermentation-metagenome-genome-assembly--contig:-NODE-2483-length-22596-cov-4.848010_pt1 | contig 22596 bp, 19 predicted proteins | sample MGYA00245777_ERZ724023 | MGnify/ENA primary metagenome ERZ724023 (study PRJEB28704, sample SAMN03018312) | fermentation metagenome | biome: anthropogenic terrestrial biome; feature: soil; material...
GCGACCCCGACCTTGGCAAGGTCGTGCTCTACCAACTGAGCTACTTCCGCAATATTTTTTTTGCGACTGCAAATGTAAAGATGTTTCTTGGCTTTTCAAAGTGTTTCACCCAATTTTTACGAAATGTAGGTCTATATTCATCGACATTTCTTAAATCTCTTTACAACGAACTTATCTGCCAATTCGCAAAGTCGCTCAATTGACGATGCGATAGACATCCTGATATACCGGGATAACCTGATAACGTTGCAACGACTGCTTAGCCGGGCCGGATACCACACTGCCCTGGCCATACATGGTCACAAAGACGGAACCACACGAGGGACATTCCGCTTTTCCATCGTTACCCGGCAACACTTTGATATTTTTACTGTCCTCATAAGGGCAACAAAGATCGTAGGCAAACAGCGTCTGGCCTGTGATATCGGCCACAACCAACAAACCAGCATACCCGAAACGATCAGTCACAAGCCGACGATCTGGATCGGTAAAAATTTTATGTGCCAACGGATTTCTTAACTCCACGTCGTAACTTCCGCGATGCACCTCAAAACTCACTGCTGCAAAAGGAATGGTATACTTTTCGCTTTCATCCACACAGGCAGCAAGAAGAAGCGATAATATCGTGGTAAAAAGCATCCTTTTTTTCATGGGGCTGTCTCTCTATCCCAATGTGGCGCCATCAAGTATTTCATCGATCTTCGCCAGTTCTTCCTGCGTAAAGGTAAGATGTCGCAAGGCTTGCAGATTTTTATCCAACTGATCGGTATTACGCGCCCCTACAATCAACGACGTAACTCGCTTGTCCCGAAGGGTCCATGCCAATGCCATTTCTGCCATGGTCTGTCCCCGCTGTTGGGCCAATGTATGGAGTCTCTTCACTTTCTCCACCAGCATTGGGGTCACCTGCTCCTCCCGGAGGAATCCTGCGGGTTCGGCTGCACGAGAATGGACCGGAATACCATTGAGGTATTTATCGGTCAGGACACCCTGTGCCAAAGGAGAAAAAGCAATAAATCCCGATCCGTTCTCGGCAGTGATGTCCAGAATCTCCTCTTCCGGCTTGCGGTTGAACATGCTGTACTTATCCTGAAAAATCAAACAGGGAACATCCCGCTCCTTCAGGTAGTTCATCGCTTGGCGGGCCTGTAGAGGTGGATATTTCGAAATACCAATGTAGAGCGCTTTACCCTGCCTTACAATATCTACCAAAGCCTGCATGGTTTCTTCAATTGGCGTATTCGCATCGTAACGGTGCGAATAAAAGATATCGAAGTATTCCAGCCCGGTACGTTTGAGACTCTGGTTGATGCTTGCCATGAGATACTTCCGCGATGAGCCATCTCCATAAGGTCCTTCCCACATCAGATGCCCCGCCTTGGATGACACAATCAGTTCATCTCGATGAGCAGCAAGATTTTCACGCAGAATTTTGCCGAAGTTACTTTCAGCCGATCCCGGAGGAGGACCATAATTGTTCGCCAGATCGAAGTGAGTCACACCCAATTCGAAAGCCCGCAGAATCATCTCCCGAGCCTCTGCATAATCGTTTATAAATCCAAAATTATGCCACAAGCCCAACGATATTTTGGGCAGTTGCAGTCCGCTTTTACCACAATAAGCATATTTCATAGCGTCTCACAGTTTAAAAGGTAAAAATTATTGCATCTTCTTCTCAATATCCTGATCAGATATCATACTGATCACACGTTGTCCATCGGGAGTATAGGTAGGCGTCTTCGTAGCAAACAGCTGACTCACCATTAACAGCATCTCCTCCGATGTGAGGACCCTTCCATAAGGAATGGCCGTCATCGCAGCAAAAGAGAGTGCCATTGCCTCCTGGATGGCTTCTTTTACATCGCTTCCGGTCTCCATGCTTTTCCCGATAATTGTCCGGATAAGCAGCGAAGCATCCACGTTTTCAATTTCTGAAGGTACACCTTGCACGGCAAAGCTGTGATTACCCAGATGACTCAACTCAAAGCCCAAAGCCTCCAGATCATCGAGAAGCGAAGGCAATGAGGCAGACTCGGCAGCCGACAACTCCAGTACTTCGGGAAACAAAACACGCTGTGAGACTCCTTTCCTTTGCTGTATTTGTGCGATGTATTTATCAAAAAGGATTCGTATATGCGCTTTGTGCTGATCGATAATCATCAGACCCGACTTAACCGACGTAAGAATGTATTTCTGTTTATACTGATAATGCTCAGGGTAAAGCTCAGCCTCGGGGTGATCCTGATTTGTGTCGGAACTACGGAAAAGAGCGCCTTGCACAGGGAGATCCATCTCTTCTTTTTCGCGTTCTTTTTCCTTCTCAAACCCATGGTAGAGTTCCTCCCAGCCAAAAGCAGGGAGCGAGGAGGATGATTTCTCTGCATAGGAAGTGCGAAAAGGGTTATAGTCCGCATCCAGACTCACACGCGGCATGGGCGTCACACGCGTAGGGTCGTAAATTGGAATCTCCGGCGCATCCTCCCTGTCAAAATCAATGCTCGGGATCGCGTTGAACTTCCCCAGCGCCTCCTTTACTGTGACCATCAAAATCTGCCAGAGTGCCTGTTCGTTTTCAAACTTCACCTCTGTCTTTGTGGGATGGATGTTGACATCAATCGCATCGGGATCAACCTGGAGATAGATGTAATAATCCGGCTTCACGTTTGCACCAATCAATGGTTCAAAAGCCAGCATCACTGCCTTGTGAAAATAAGGATGTCGGATAAAGCGATTGTTCACAAAAAAGAACTGGTTTGCTCTTCCCTTTTTTGCAGATTCAGGGCGTCCCACATATCCCTGAATTTTACCAAGCGTGGTTTGCTCGTTTATCTCAATAAGCTGTTGGTTGACATGTTTTCCTTCCAGCTGAACAATGCGTTGTCTTAATCCCGTTTTAGGGAGGTGAAGCGTTTCGAGATCATTCTCAAAAAGGGTAAACTCAATGTGGGGATTCACCAGTACGATGCGCTCGATCTCAGAAAATATATTGCGCCGTTCGGTCTCGTTCGACTTCAAAAACTTCCGCCGTGCAGGCACATTGAAGAAGATATTCTTTACAGAGACGGAACTTCCGACAGCACAGGAAACAGGTTCCTGTTTCTCCAGCCTCGAGCCATTCACCACAATCAGCGTACCCAAGTCATCTTCCTCCCTGCGACTCTTCACCTCCACATGTGATATAGCAGCAATGGAAGGAAGCGCCTCTCCACGGAATCCCATTGTGGTTAGCGAAAAGAGGTCGTCGGCTTTTTTTATTTTTGAAGTGGCATGACGCTCAAAAGCCATCCGCGCGTCAGTGGCAGACATGCCTTTCCCGTTATCGATCACCTGGATAAGCGAACGTCCCGCATCTTTGATGCATATCCGGATATGTGTTGCCCCGGCATCGAGAGAGTTCTCCACCAGTTCTTTCACCACCGATGCCGGTCGCTGAATCACCTCACCGGCAGCAATCTGGTTGGCTATGGAATCTGGAAGAAGATGAATGATGTCTGGCATAAAATAAATATCTGATTGCTATCGCAGTAACCAAAAAAAGAATACCGCGAAGAGAATAATCAGTATGATAATGAGTAACCCGTTATTTGAAAAAAAGGTTTGTCCCGATGCTTCCCGCGTCTTTCTCTTTTTCAGGTGACGGGTCTGTGAAAGAAACTCCTCCTTGAAATCCTTCCGTTGTTGAATTTTATCTTCGGGACGTTCGGGCAGTACACCCATTTCTTTTTTTATCGCCTCAATCCTTTTTTCCAGTCTTTCCTTGCGTGCATCTTCTTCCGGATCATGAAGAATGGGCGTGTAATTAAATTTACGCGGCTTTCTGTTATTGTAGAAAAAAAAAGTGCCCATAAGTGAAATGTAAGTTGGTTGATACAAAAATAAAGAATCTCATTAAAATGGACAAATCCACTCCTTTACAATGTGATATCTTCCCTTTCAAATCGCCGCTGACGTTGTTCCTGAGCCTCTGAGCTGCTTCGTTCATTGCTGCGGAAGATGTCACGGGGTCCCGTTGGACGCAAATAATCAAGCCACACGAAACCCTTCAGGCGCGAATCCTCCGGTTTCAACTGAGGCAGTGGCGTGGTTACGGCATTGGTAGACGACCAGAGTTTCAATCTTTTAATCTGTTCATTCTCAATATCCATGGAGAGATAAGAACTTTCTGTTTTGTTTAATCCAATGATCGTACTATCCTTCTCCGTCAGATAATAGAGTGACTCGGCATTTCCCTCCACCAGCACATTATACAAATCACCCTCCCTGAAGAAGGCTGTCATATCCCTACCGCTCAATTGGTTATACTGTTTTTCCTTTCCTCTGTCCTGTATGGCCAGTGCATAATCCTTCACAATTGCCTTTTCTATCGTGGAGTCATTCAGATAAACGTGAATCTGCTCTCCCAAAATCTGGTTATTCTCATTCCAGACCACCGGATCACCCATCATGTAGACCATGGAGTCGCGCGAAGCATAATGCAATGAGTCACAAATTCCCTGTAAATCGGCCCGAAAAAAACGCACCTCATAATATGCCTTGATATCGCGATACACCGAGTCGGTGATCATTTTCAGGGTGTCGCCATGCACGTAGAAGCTTTCCTGTTGCGAGTAGTCGATCGCAAAAGCCGAATCAGTGGCAAGTCCGTATTCTGTTTTTTCGTTGTAGAATCCGTAATTTCCCTGTAAAATAACCTTTCTTGCCTTGTCTTCGAGGAACATATTCCCAAACACCTCACCCTCTCCTGTTTGCCGGTTATAAAAGATGGTATCCCCAATCAGAACTTTCGTACCATCGTTGCTGTAAACTTCAGAGCGATCAAGCAGGTGCGATTCCTCGGTCACTGTGTTATACCATCCCTTGCTGGTATGTACATATCCACTGTCGGAAACAATGCGGGAGGGACCCAGGATATCGGCATACTTCGATTCGGTATTGTATTTCAATGTATCTGCATAGATAATGTAGTCTTCATTGACCAGCTTAACACTGTCGCTAAACAATGCCTGCTTGGTATCTGGACTATACTGGCCCCAGAAAGAGGTGAGTTCATTCTCCTCATCCACCAGCATTCCTCCCTCAAAATAGTAGCCGAGGTTCATCATCCTGTCATAATCGAGACTATCGGTGAAGAGCGTGGCGGTGCGATCTTCCATTCGTATATTATTCCGCAGCCTTGCTAAACGGGTGTTACCATCGTAATGCAGATAGTCGCCATAGACGAAAATAGTATCTCCCTGCTCCATCCGCACATTGCTGAAAGCTTCAAATGTATTGGTCTTTTGGAACAAATAGGCACTGTCGCAATACATGAAAGCTCCTTCGTGAAAAAAAGTGACATTGCCCGTCAACACTTCTGCATCGAATCCGGTTCGCTTGCTCCACAGATCGGCCTGTTTGAGTTCGATAATGCGGGTGTCGGGCTCCGAAGCAGGGAACCCCGAGGGAGGTTGTTGTACAGTGGCTGCAGCCAGAAAGAGGAAAAGGATTATTTTTGCCATCCTTTGTATTTTAGTTCACAACCCTGCCAGGCAGGGTCAATACGCACGTATGTTTTATTAATTTTTGCCTGGAGCCATTCATCCACTAACTTCTGTTGCCTGGCATTCTCGGCCATTTGCTTGATAATTTGATAATCGTTATTGATATTGGCCTTATGCCCCTCGTTGCGCGCGGTGATCTTCACCATGGCCGCCACCTGCCGTCCTTTGTTGTTAAGCATGATGAAAGGTTTGGAAATTTCGCCCGGTTTCATTTCACCGGCCATTTTGGCAATGTCCTGATTCAACTCGTTCAATGCAAAACGGGGCGTTCCGCTATTGCCACCATTTGTATTGTTGACCATGATTCCCTTGTTGTTGCGTGTATCCTTATCGGCCGAGAGGAAGGTCGCTGCTTCCTCAAAAGTGATTTTCTTCTGGGTGATCCCGTTACGAATGGAGTCGAGCCGCACAAGGGCCGTATCGAGTGACTCCTGCGGAATTTTTGGTTTCAGCAGAATATGCCGGAAGTTACCCATATCACCCCTTCTTTCGACCAGTTGTATGATGTGAAAACCATATTCCGATTCTACCACGTTCGACACCTTTTTGGGGTCACTCAGGGCAAAAGCTACGTTGGCAAACTCAGGGACAAGCTGCGAACGTGTCATGAACCCCATTTCTCCACCTTTTATAGCAGAGTTATCCTCCGAATGCAACAGTGCCAATGTAGAAAACTCTTTTTCTCCATTATTTACCTGATCGGTGTACTCTCGCAACCGTTCCTTCACCTTATCAATTTCCTGAAGTGGCACCTTGGGTTCCACTGTAATAATCTGTACCTCCAGCGTAGTGGGAATAAATGGCAAACTGTCCTGCGGAAGATTGTTATAATATTTCCTGATCTCGGAGGGGGTTAACTGCACATTTCCGAAATGCTTCTGCTGCACTCCTTCCACAAGCTGCTGTTCCCGTATTTGATCACGCAGGTCTTCCCTTATGCCAGCCATACTTTTCCCATAATATTCTTCGAGCCGTTCCGCGGATCCGGTGGAAGCGATGTATTCACTCACAAGATATTCGAGCGTGCGACTCACATTGGACTCCTGCACTTCAATGCTATCCAGTTTGGCTTGATCAAGAAAAAGTTTACGTATGGCCAGCTGCTCGGGAATGAAACAATAGGGATCGCCTTCGATGCGCTGGTTCTGCATTAAAATTTCTTTGCGATATTCTTCCACCTCCGATTTCAGGATGGCTTCGTCGCCCACGACCCAAACAATCTCGTCAATAATATTGTTTTGAGCCACAAGACTGGAAACGGTTGAAAATGCTACAAGAAAGAACAATATCTTCACAGAATACTTCATATTAATTGATTTACTGATTGAACGATCTATGGACTAAGTCCTCACCTATCTTAATTCATGCCATCAGACGGAGAAACTCGAATGCTCATTTTACAAGCTAATCCGTGTAGAATAACAAGTGTAAAAGTAATGATAATCCCATTAGCAGCCAAACGGTTTGATGGTTAAAAGTAGTGAATTGCCCGGTCGTTCTTTTTTTCTTGTTGATGAATAGAAATGTAGCCATCTATACCGCACCGATGAAAGATATCAGACTTATAAAGTACCAACGATGGATCGGCGCTGATAGTCAAAAAAAAAACAGGGATACCTCACGTGGTATCCCTGCAGATGATATTCAATTTTTCTGTTTATCCTTCTATCGCAGCCTGAGCAGCAGCCAAACGGGCGATCGGCACACGGAAAGGAGAACAGGAAACGTAATTCAGTCCTACGGTATGACAGAACTTCACCGATGAAGGTTCGCCACCATGTTCCCCGCAGATACCACATTTCAGCGTGGGTTTCACTTCGCGGCCTTTCTGAACGGCCATGCGTACGAGCTGTCCTACACCGTTCTGATCGAGTACCGCAAAAGGATCTTGTTTAAGGATTCCTTTATCGAGATACATCGGCAAGAACTTGGCCACATCGTCACGGCTATAGCCAAAAGTCATCTGTGTCAGGTCATTGGTACCAAAAGAGAAGAAGTTGGCTTCTTTGGCAATCTTATGAGCCGTAAGGGCAGCACGCGGGATCTCAATCATCGTTCCGATCTTGTATTCAACCGAGTCGCTCTTTTCAGCGAAAACCTGTTGAATGGTCCGCTCGATGATCTCTTTCTGCGCTGTAAACTCGTACACAATACCGGTGAGGGGTACCATGATTTCCGGGATGACTTTTATCCCTTCCTCCTTCAATTCGAGTGCAGCCTCCATGATCGCCTGAGTTTGCATCTCAGTGATCTCTGGATAGAGGTTTCCAAGACGGCAGCCACGGAGTCCCAACATCGGGTTCGATTCCATCAGTCCTTCCACACGATCGTGAATATCTTTGTAGGAAATACCCATCACCTTTGCCATCTCCATCTGTCCCTTTTCATCGTGCGGCACAAATTCGTGCAACGGTGGATCAAGCAGGCGGATGGTCACTGCATAGCCATCCATCGCTCTGAATATCCCTTCAAAATCCTTCTTCTGCAGGGGCAACAGCTTACCCAAGGCCTTGCGGCGACCCTCCTCATCCTTGGCCAGGATCATCTCGCGCATCGGCACAATCTTATCCTCCTCGAAGAACATGTGCTCCGTACGGCAAAGACCGATACCCTTGGCGCCGAAATTGCGGGCCACCGTGGCATCACGTGGCGTATCGGCATTGGTACGTACATCCATGCGGGAGTACTTGTCGGCCAGTGCCATCAATTCGGCAAAATCGGAATCCAACTCTGCATCCTGGGTGTTGATCTTCCCAACATATACATTTCCAGTAGATCCGTCGAGCGAGATCCAGTCTCCCTCCTTCACCTCCTGTCCGTTGATGGTCATGGTGCGCGACTTGTAGTCGATGATCAGGTTGTTGGCTGCAGAAACACAACACTTACCCATACCCCTGGCTACCACGGCAGCATGTGAGGTCATTCCCCCACGAGCGGTAAGGATACCTTGTGCAGTAGCCATACCACGCAAATCTTCCGGTGAAGTCTCTATGCGGCAAAGAATCACTTTCTTGCCCTCTTTGCTCCACTCTTCCGCCTCATCGGCATGAAACACAACTTGTCCTGCAGCCGCGCCCGGAGAAGCAGGCAATCCGTGCGTAACACGTTTCGCACTTGCCAGCGCTTTTTTGTCGAATACCGGATGAAGCAGTTCATCCAGCTTCTCAGGATCACACCGTTTCAAAGCAGTTTTTTCATCAATATAACCTTGACGCAACATGTCAATGGCAATCTTCACCATGGCTGCACCTGTGCGCTTGCCGCTACGGGTTTGCAACAACCAGAGCTTGCCATCCTGAATGGTGAACTCCAGATCCTGCATATCCTTGAAATAGTCTTCCAGCTTTTGCTGTACCGAGATAAGGTCCTGTGCACAGGCAGGGAGTGCTTCTTCGAGCGAAGGATATTTAGCCGCACGTTCCTCCTCCGAAATACCCTGTAACTTTGCCCAACGGCGCGATCCTTCGATGGTAATCTGCTGCGGTGTACGCACACCGGCAACCACATCCTCGCCCTGTGCATCAATCAGATACTCACCGTTGAAGATATCTTCTCCAGTGGCAGCATCACGGGTAAAGGCAACTCCGGTACCGGAGGTCTTTCCCATGTTACCGTACACCATGGCCTGCACGTTCACTGCGGTACCCCACTCTTCGGGGAAATTATTCATCTTCCGGTAGAGAATGGCCCGTTCGTTCATCCAGCTGTCGAACACGGCACACACAGCACCCCAAAGCTGATCCCAGGGGTTCACCGGGAAATCATTCCCTGTATTTTTCTTTACAGCTTCTTTGAATCGTTTGACCAGTTCCTTCAGATCATCCGTTGTGAATTCTGTATCCAGTTCTATGCCTTTCGATTCCTTCATCTCATCCATGATCTCCTCAAAAGGATCGATATCTTCCTTGCTTTGTGGCTTCATTCCAAGCACCACATCACCGTACATTTGCACGAAACGGCGATAAGAATCCCATGCAAAACGTGCATTGCCTGATTTCCTTGCGATCCCCTCCACGGCATCATCGTTCAGGCCGAGGTTCAACACTGTGTCCATCATACCGGGCATGGAAACTCGTGCACCTGAGCGCACCGACACAAGGCAGGGATTTTCTTTGTCACCGAATTTGGTTCCTGTTTGTGCTTCTATAAGGGAGACCGCTTTTTCGACATCTTCTTTCAACACACCAATCACATAATCCTTGCCCAGTTCATTATATTCTGTACAGGCCTCCGTGGTGATCGTAAAACCCGGGGGAACGGGGACACCGATCAGGTTCATTTCGGCTAGGTTCGCGCCTTTACCGCCAAGCAGGTTCTTCATATCTGCACGCCCCTCGGCAGCGCCGTTTCCAAAGGTATACACTCTTTTCTTTTCCATCTGATGTTATAATGATAAATTAAATGTTGAAAAAATACCGATTAAAGTTCATTTTATCCCGCAAATATAGCAAATTATCCTTAAAATAGATGACAAATGATCAATAGCTTTTCTCTATAACGAATCGTTGTCGGTGCGTTTAATGGATTTTTGCAGTTTTCGTTTTGCTCTCTCTTTGAGGAGTTCATCCCCTTGCAACGACAAAGTGTCCTTCGCATTTGATTGATTACCAAGAAATATATTATACAAGCTTATTTGTGAAGCTCTGGCTGTGGTATCCTGTAAATTCACAAAACCCTGGATTTGTTTGAGGGTATCGTTCTCAATAAATTTCGATGCTTTTATGCTGTAGGTTTTATTTTCATCTATATCCTGCCACTTATAAAAGGTTGTGTCGGCATACTGCAAAGAAAGCAGAGAGAAAAAACGGGACTGAAAACCCGGTGGTATACCCACAACACTGAATGTGAAAGAAAAATGTTCATCCTCAATCTGATCTTCGATTTCCATTGAGTCGAGCTGAAAGCGAAATCCGTTTCGTACGGAAGGGTTGAAAAAGAGATATGTCTTTGGAATATAGGAAGCTGAAAGGAGCGCAGGATCCGTAAACTGGGTGGAGCGCTGTTGTGTCAACAACAAGTCGATGTCACTGCGCTGACGCTGCAGGCGAGCTTTCACTGAGTCATTCATCTTCAGATATAAATCAATCCGGTCGGAATACCACGACAAGGAACTATCCCATTGGGACTGTGTAATGCCATGTATGGCAAACACTTCCTGGATATAGGCTTCTTTTTTTTCGGGCGTATTGAATAGAGAGTAGTCATTCTCTATGGTAGCTTCGGCAACGTACACATCATACATCACCTTTTCCATCTGCTTTCTGCTCAATACTTCCTTCGGACGGTTCTGGCAGGAAGAGACCGATACGACCATCAAGAAGACAATGAAAAAATATGAAGCATATCTAACTTTCACTTTCCTTTTCCTGTTTTTCTTTATCGAGTTTTTCACGCTCTGTTTTTGACAACAACGAATAGGACAATGTTTTTCTGTAAAATAGCAGAATCAGGATGACACCCACTGTGATCGCCGAATCAGCTATATTGAAAATAAAGCGAAAAAAGAGAAAATCCTCTCCTCCCACCAGTGGCACCCAGTGGGGCCAACTACCGCTGAAGAGCGGAAAATAAAGCATATCAACCACCTTGCCGTGCAGGAGAGAAGAATAACCTTCCCCCCAGGGAACAAGAGAAGCAATGTGTCCGGGGTAACTGGAATCGAAAATAACACCATAAAAGATGCTATCGATGATGTTCCCGGTGGCACCTGCCAGGATGAGTGACACACAAACGATGAATCCCGTTTTGTAATGGTCTTTAACCAGTCTCCTGATGTAAAAGATGATCAGGATCACAGCGACGATGCGAAACATCGACAGGAAAAGTTTTCCACCTGCTTCAATACCGAAAGCCATCCCATTGTTCTCCACAAAATAAATCCGGAACCAATCGGTTATAGGGATGGCTTCGTACAATTCCATATGCGTCTTCACCCATATCTTGGAGAGCTGATCGACCAGGAGAACCAAAAATACAACTGCTACGGCCATCCAGGCCTTGCGTACACCATTTTTCATCTGTGAGAAATTACTTTTTCTTTGCCGACTTGGCCTCAATGCTGAGTGTGGCATGAGGTACCGCACGCAGCCGTTCCTTGGGAATCAGCTTGCCTGTTTCACGGCAGATACCGTAAGTGCCATTCTCGATGCGCACCAGTGCTGCCTGCAAATTCTGGATAAATTTCATCTGACGTTGTGCCAATCTGCCGGCTTCCTCCTTGGAGAGTGTGGATGCACCCTCTTCAAGCACCTTATAGGTGGGAGAAGTATCAATGGTATCGTTACCATCGGTGTTGGTTACAGCAGCACGATAATTTTCATACTCCTGACGGGCGACCTGCAATTTTTCGTTGATAATTGTCCTGAATTCGTCCAACTCCTCGTCTGAATATCTTGTCTTTTCTCTCATAATGATATATAAGTTTATTGGCTGTGTTCCGTATTGAAATCAAAGTTTATCTACAACAAACATGAATCTATAATGTTTGTTCTCGTTCTGATGCCTTCACAAAGATACAGATAAAACAAACAATTCTCAATTGTTTTTGCGGATACATACAGTCAGTGACTGATCATCAATTTCTATCTGATCCTCAAGCTGTTCCTCCACTATCACAATTTCATCGGCCAGCACCTGATTCCGGATATAGTCGCTGTTTGCCATGATCGCTTCATCAAAAGCCGGGTTCGACGAAAGTCGGATGATGATGCGATCGGTAATTTCGAAGTCCTTTGCTTTGCGAAGATTCTGAATCCTGTTCACCAGCTCACGGGCTATCCCTTCTTTTTGCAGATCAGCGGTGAGCGTGATATCGAGTGCCACAGTCAGTCGGCCCTCATTGCCCACCAGCCATCCGGGAATATCTTCCGAAATGATCTCCACATCGTCTGTCGTAATCACGGCTTCTTGTCCATCGACCATCAACAGCACAGAGCCGTTTGTCTCCAGTTCGATGATCCGAAGCTTATCCATCTCTTGTATACTTTGTGCCAGTTGTTTCATGATCTTTCCATAACGCGGCCCCAGTTTTTTGAAATCAGGCTTGACCCGTTTCACCAGCATGTCACTGGCCGAATCCACGAAATGGAGTTCTTTCACATTCACCTCGCTGAGGATAAGCGACTCAACGGCTGATATATTTTGCTTCTGCTCTTCGTCCACGACAGGGATCATGATGCGGGAGAGAGGCTGACGCACCTTGATATTCACCTTGCGTCGCAGTGCCAACACAATGGATGATGCCGTTTGCGCCAGATACATCTGTTCCTCAAGTGGCCGATCGATCAGCTGCTCATCGGCCTGCGGAAAATCGGCCAGGTGCACTGACTCAAGCTCTTCGCTATGGGTGACCGAGATCAGGTCGAGATACATCTTATCGGCGTAGAAGGGAGCAATGGGCGCCATGAGCTTCGTCACCGTCACCAGACATTCATACAGCGTCTGGTAGGCCGACAGTTTGTCATCGGTCATCTCGCCTCCCCAGAAACGTCTGCGGTTCAGGCGCACGTACCAGTTGCTGAGGTTGTCGTTCACGAAATCGGCTATGGCGCGTCCTGCTTTTGTTGGTTCATATTGTGCATAACCCAGATCTACCTCTTTCACGAGAGAGTGCAACAGGGAGATGATCCAACGGTCAATCTCAGGTCTTTTTTGCAGCGGAATCTGTGGATACTGATCGCGATAGTTGTCCACATTGGCATATAGGACAAAAAAGGAATAGGTATTGTAGAGCGTACCGAAGAATTTTCTACGGGTCTCCTCCACACCCTCAACATCGAATTTGAGGTTGTCCCATGGCGCCGCATTGGTGATCATGTACCACCTAAGGGGATCGGATCCATGTTTTTCAATGGTCTCGAATGGATCCACGGCATTGCCCAGACGTTTCGACATCTTGTTGCCGTTCTTATCGAGCACCAAACCGTTTGAAATCACATTCTTGAACGCTACGCTCCCTTTTACCATGGACGCAATGGCGTGCAAGGTATAAAACCAGCCGCGGGTTTGATCGACACCTTCGGCAATGAAGTCGGCAGGGAATACTTTTCCAAATTCCTCCTCCGAAATATGCGGATAAAAAAACTGAGCAAAAGGCATGGCTCCACTATCGAACCAGACATCAATCAGATCAGCTTCCCGTCTCATGGGCTTCCCGCTATCGGAAACCAGCACAATATTGTCGACATAAGGACGGTGCAGATCAATCTGATCATATGACAGATCCTTGTATTCGTTCAGATCCAGTCCTTTCCACGGCAGTTCGGTCATTACGCCGGCATCCAGCGCCTTTTTCATCTCCTCGTAGAGTTCCTTCACCGAGCCAATACATTTCTCCTCTTTACCGTCCTCGGTACGCCAGATTGGCAGCGGTGTACCCCAGTAACGACTGCGACTCAGGTTCCAGTCCTGGAGGTTTTCGAGCCATTTGCCAAAACGTCCTGTACCCGTAGATTGCGGTTTCCAGTTGATGGTATTGTTGAGCTCTATCATCTTGTCACGAGATGCCGTTGTGCGGATAAACCAGCTATCGAGCGGATAATACAACACCGGCTTGTCGGTGCGCCAGCAGTGCGGATAGTTGTGAACTTGCTTTTCGATGCGGAAAGCACGGTTCTGTTGTTTCAGCATCACCGACAAATCCACATCGAGCGTGGCATCCTCCTCTGTGAGCGTGTCGTCGTACGCATTTTTTACATAACGTCCTGCATACTCTTTGTAGCGCTCCGCATCCATGTTGTGCTGTACAAAGTCAGGATCCAGATCTTCGAGCCGGAAGAACTTGCCCGTCAGATCCACCATGGGACGGGGATTACCTTCTTTATCGGTGAGCAGCAGTCCGGGCACGTCGTTTTCTCTTCCCACTTTCATGTCATCGGCACCAAAGGTGGGCGCGATGTGCACGATGCCCGTACCGTCTTCGGTGGTCACGAAATCGCCGGTCACCACCTTAAATGCGTTGTCCGTTGCCTTCACCCAGGGAATAAGCTGTTCATAGCCGAGGCCGGCAAGATCGGAACCTTTCCATACTTTATCGATCAGGCGGTAAGGTACATTTTTATCACCTGGCTTATAATCTTCCAGCGACAGTGCACGGTTTTTCTCCGGGAAATAAACCCCAAGAAGATTTTTTGCCAGCACCGCTGTCATGGGCTTACCGGTATAGGGGTTGTAAGTCTGCACCGCTACATACTCGATCTGCTTTCCTACTGCCAGCAATACATTTGACGGCAGTGTCCAGGGCGTGGTGGTCCAGGCCAGGAAGAAAGGCTCCCCGAATTCCTGCCACTCAGGCAGCGGGTTGTGAATCAGGAACTGTGCCGTGCAGGTGGTATCCCTTACATCACGGTAGCAACCGGGCTGATTCAGCTCATGGGTGCTCAGGCCGGTTCCGGCAGCGGGAGAGTAAGGTTGTATGGTATACCCTTTATAAAGGTAGTTTTTGTTGTACAGTGTTTTGAGCAGATACCAGAGTGTTTCGATGTAGCGGTTGTCGTAGGTGATATAGGGTTCGCTCATATCTACCCAGTAGCCCATTTTACGGGTCAGTTCTTCCCACTCCCGCGTATATTTCATCACCTCGGTGCGGCAGGCAGCGTTGTACTCCTCCACCGTGATCTTTTTCCCGATATCTTCCTTGGTGATACCCATCGATTTTTCCACGCCAAGCTCCACCGGAAGGCCGTGTGTATCCCATCCGGCTTTGCGGTTGACCAGAAAACCTTTCATCGTCTTGTATCGGCAAAAGATATCTTTGATCGATCGTGCAATCACATGATGGATGCCTGGCATGCCGTTGGCAGAGGGGGGACCTTCATAAAACACAAACCGGGGATGACCTTGGCGCTGTTCAAGACTCTTTCTGAAAATCTCCTTTTCATCCCATAAACTCAACATCTCCTTGTTTACATCAGACAGATTCAATTGATTATATTCCGGGAACTTCTTACTCATTCTCAATGAAATTTATGCCGTACAAATTTTAAGATGCAAAGGTAGTAATAAATTGAGAAATCACAATCGACTTATATTGATAAGCCGATGCACATGAACCACAAACACAAAATAAATCGCAGATAACCGGCCTCATATTTGTCGGTCCCGAGAAAAAAAACTACTTTCGGCCTCAATCATAACCTTTATATTGGGATGTAAACAAAACAAGACAACAACAGCATGACAATGACAAAAAAAACGATTACATGGATTTGCCTCATCCTCCTGTCGGTGACGGGGTTATCGGCAAAAGACAAAAAACAGACCACCCTACGTATTTCTTCATTTAATTTGAGAATGGACACACCCAGTGATGGAGAGAATGCCTGGCCCCATCGCAAAGAGCTGGTGAAAGGGTTAATTCGTTTTCACGAACTGGATATCATTGGTACCCAGGAGGGCTTTAAACATCAGTTGGATGGGATTCTTGAACTGGGCGACTACGCTTACACAGGCGGCGGCCGCGATGATGGCAAAGACGCGGGTGAGCACTCGGCCATCATCTACAAAAAAGAGCGGTTCAAGCTGCTGCAGAGCGGCAATTTCTGGTTCTCCGAAACGCCGGAGGTACCAGGCAAAGGTTGGGATGCCACTTGCTGCAACCGCATCTGCTCCTGGGCGAAATTCAAAGAAAAGAAATCGGGAAAGGTATTTTATGCGTTCAATGTGCATTACGACCACCAGGGACAGGTGGCCCGAAAGAATTCTTCGCTGTTGCTGATAGAACGCATACAAAAGATAGCGGGAAACACGCCGGTGTTTGTCACTGGCGATTTCAATGCCACGCCCCAATCGGAGCCTATTCAAATCATTTATGGATCGAAACTGTTGAACGACTCTTATCTGGTAACCGAAGAGCCTCCTTATGGAACAATCGGCACTTTCAACTCCTATAGCATGGACTCCCCCGGTGAAAACCGCATCGATTACATATGGGTGACACCGCAAATCAAGGTCAAGAAGTACGGCGTTCTCAACGAATTGCCCTATGGACGCTTTCCATCGGACCATTTCCCGGTCATGGTGAAAGCAATATTCTAAGCATTTCCTTTCTACCCGGAAACGACGGAGGGCTCCATCACAATGTGACGGAGCCCTCTGTTTATTTATTATTCTCCGCAACGGTTCTTCATCTTTTCATTCCCGTTGCGATCATTTTTGCCATTGCCGCGATCAGGACAATTTTGCCAACGCAACTTTTATACGTGCAACAGCTTTCTCAATATTTTCATCGGAGGTGGCATACGATAACCGAATGCATCCCGGGGCACCAAAGGCATCACCGCCCACACAAGCCACGTGCGCTTCTTCGAGCAGATACATGGCCACATCGGTAGCGCTGTTCACCGTTTTCCCATTGTAGGATTTGCCGAGATAACTTTTGCACTCGGGAAAGATGTAAAATGCACCCATCGGGTTGTTTACATTCAGCCCCGGTATCTCGCCGAGCAGCTTCACAATGAGGTTGCGTCTTCTTTCAAAGGCCACCCTCATCTCGCTCACACAGGACTGATCTCCGGTATAGGCAGCCAGGGCCGCTCTCTGAGAAATAGAGGAAGGACCGGAAGTATATTGTCCCTGTAACATGCTGCAGGCAGCAGAAATCCATTGTGGCGCGGCAATCCAGCCAATGCGCCAGCCGGTCATGGCATATCCCTTCGACACACCGTTCACCACAATCACCCGGTCGCGGAGGGTGGCAAACTGAGCGATGGATTCATGCTGTCCGATGTAGTTGATGTGTTCGTAGATCTCATCGGCAATCACATAGATCTTCGGGTGTTTTTCCAACACCGCTACCAGCGCCTGAAGCTCCTCCTTGGTATAGACGCTTCCCGTGGGGTTGGAGGGAGAACAGAGAATCAGCGCCTTGGTTTTTGGGGTAATGGCTTCTTCCAGTTGCTGGGGTGTGATCTTGAAATCCTGGTTAATGCCGGCATAGACAAACACCGATTTTCCTTCGGCCAGCTTCACCATCTCTGGATAACTCACCCAATAGGGAGCAGGAATGATGACCTCTTCCTCTTTGTCTATGATAGAGAGAATGACATTGCAAAGCGATTGTTTGGCACCTCCGGAAACCACTATTTGTGCGGGTGTGTACTCCAGCCCGTTTTCTTTTTGCAGCTTGTCGCATATCGACTTCTTCAGGTCGGGAAAACCCGCAACCGGAGAGTAAAATGAAAAATTATCGTCGATCGCTTTTTTTGCAGCTTGTTTGATGTGGTCGGGAGTGGTGAAATCGGGCTCACCCACACTCATGTTTATTACATCGATACCCTGCGCTTTCAGCTCATTGCTTTTCTGCGCCATCGCAAAGGTCTCCGACGGGGACAAGGAAGACAATCTGGCAGATAATAAATCCATCATAATTATAAATTAAATAAGTCTTTTTGTTAGATAATCACACAAAGATATACAAAAATCACATCTCAAATCACCTTTTTCTGTGTTTTAGGCATAAATATCAATAAATCTCTTTCACAAACAAAAAAAGCTATCCATAGGATAGCCTGTAATATATAAGTTGTAAATAAAATTCATAGAAAAAGCTTGCGTGAACCTTTCGGTTACTCAGCTTCAGCAGCGTCTCGGTTCCCACCGCATCGGCATACTTGCAGGCCATTCCTGCTTTCTGCTCTCCGGATTAGTGATCCTTAGCTTGCACAACGCAAGCTTGCTCTCAATGTACGCAGTCTGTTCAATCTGTTGGTACGATAAGAAACAGACCCGTTTGAGATGTTTTGTTCCAGATACTTTATCTGGCTCAAGATCTCTTCTTTGGTTAGGTTTCTGATTGTCATAATTTTCTTTTTTTTAAAAGTTATGATTCATCGGCAACCGCCTGTTTAAGAAGCCATTCATTATGTAATGATAACCTAAAAATGATTTCAAACAACTCGCTTGCCATTTAAATCACGACAAAGGTAGCACAAAAAAACATGTTATACAACATATTTTCGATCATTTTTTTCTTTGGACCATCAACATTGTCTATACAATAGTCTTCATGCCGGCGCTCATCCCTGGACTAGAGGCTGCCATAATAATTTTGGAGATGGGTCTAATTTTCAAGAAAGAGCTTCCTGCACGGGTAATGCACAGGTAATGGGCTGGTAATGGGCCGTTATCTCCTCCTTGATGTTCGAGGGATATACGAGGGATATACGAGGGATATACGAGGGAAGTACGGAGGGATACCGAACAAGGTAGCGAGAAGGTAGCAAGAAGGTAACAAGAAGGTAGCAACAAGGTAGCAAGAAAAACCGTCTCATGATCAAACATGAGACGGCCTCTTTGAGCGGAAGCGACGAGATTCGAACTCGTGGTACAGTTACCCGTACGGCAGTTTAGCAAACTGCTGGTTTCAGCCACTCACCCACACTTCCCTGTGGTTTTGCTAAAATCGGATGCAAATATACAAGTTTGTTTTCAACTTGTCAAAGAAAAAGCGATATTTTCAGGCGAATCTTTTTACATTTGCGCCAGTTTTCATGTCACACCCCTGCCCGGAATGAAGAAAAAAAATAAACCCCTGCTCTGGATAGCATCTCTCCTGCTGTTGCTGGTTGTTGCCGCCGCTACATATACCTACAGCATGATCATGACACCCTTCTCCCTGTCGGAGACTACCTATATCTATATCGACAGCCGGAAGAACTACGAAGAGGTAGTGACTCAGCTCCGTGAGAGGGCTGCGCTCCCTTCTGAAAAAATATTCCGTCTGCTGGCAGATCGGATGAATTATCCGAACAAAATTAAAACAGGGCGATATGCCATCAGCGACGGCATGACGATGCCCGATGTCATTCGTCTGTTACGCTCGGGAAACCAAACACCGACGGATATCACTTTCAACAATATGCGAACGGCCGAGAACCTGGCGGGACGCATGTCGCAACAGCTGATGGTGGACAGCTTGACTTTGCTGAATGCGCTCAAAGAGCCTGCCACTGCCCAAAAGTACGGTTTCAAGGAGGAGACTTTCCTGTCGATGTTCATCCCCAACACCTACGAAGTGTATTGGGATACAAGCATCGACAATCTCATGAACCGGATGAAAAAAGAATATGATACTTTCTGGAATGAAGGCCGCAAGGCCAAGGCTGAAAAAATTGGACTGACACCGTTGGAGGTATCCATTCTGGCTTCCATCGTGGAAGAGGAAGCGACCTATGCCGATGAATATCCCGTGGTAGCCGGGCTCTACCTGAACCGCCTCAACAAAGGAATGAGGCTGGAAGCCGACCCCACGGTGAAGTTTGCGGTGGGTGATGTGACGCTGCGTCGCATCCTCTACCGGCACCTGGAGGTGGAATCGCCCTACAACACATACAAGCAGAGCGGCCTGCCACCGGGGCCCATTCGCATACCATCTATCCGCGCCATCGATGGAACCTTGTCGCCACAAAAGCACAACTACCTGTTTATGTGTGCAAAAGATGACCTTTCGGGACGTCATAACTTTGCCGTCACCCATGCCGAACATGCACGCAATGCACGGGCTTACCAGCAGGCACTAAACAAAAGGGGTATTTATTAAAATGTGATTTCGTCGGGATGGAAACCGGTGCGGTAATCTTTATTCAGCATGTCGATGAGGGCTAAATCTTCGGAAGTAAGCTGAAAATCGAAGATCGCCAGGTTTTCTTTTTGCCTGTGGAAATCTGACGACCTGGCAATTACCACCAGACCACGATCCAGATTCCAGCGCAAAACAACCTGTGCGGGCGTCTTGTCATACTTTCGGCCAATCTCTTTCAGCGTTTCTTCCTCCAAAAAGTGTACTTTACCGCTCCCCAGTGTTCTCCATGACTCAACGACAATGCCTTTCCGGCTGCAATAGTCAACCAATTCTTTCTGTGTCAGATAGGGATGCAACTCCACTTGATTCACGGCGGGCACAATGGTTGCCTTCTGCAACAGCTCCTCAATATGGTGCACAAGATGATTGCTCAGACCAATAGATTTTGCTTTCCCCGATTGGTAGATCTGTTCCATTGCCTGCCACGTGAAGTCAAGCTTCCCTTTTACAGGCCAGTGCACGAGGTAGAGATCCAGATAGTCGAGACCCATATTCAACAGACTGGTATCGAACGCCTCCTGAATGCGATTAGAGAGGATCTCGGTACCCCACAACTTCGTGGTCACAAAAATATCCTCCCGTGCAATACCGCTCTCCCGGATGGCTCTTCCTACAGGTTTTTCATTCAGATAGAGCGGGGCGGTGTCGATATGACGGTATCCGGCATCCAGTGCCATACGAACAGCACGGTAGGTCTCTTCGTCGGTACGACCTATTTTGTAAGTTCCCAGTCCGATTACCGGAATCTCAATCCCATTGTTCAATCTTTTGGTCAACATATTTTTTTTGGAATGGTTTGCTTCACTTCTCGTTTTTTAAACGCTCCTGTACCTGTGACTTATCCTTGTGTATCTGCGCAACCAGTTCGTCCATGGAATCGAACTTGCGGTCGGCCCTGATAAAATCGATGAACTCCACTGTGAGCGACTGATTGTATAAATCGCCACTGAAATCGAAAATATTGACTTCCACACTGATCTCCGGATCGTCGTGCAACGTGGGACGGGTACCGATGTAGAGCATCCCTTTGTAAATAATATCCCTGATATGCACCAACACGGCATATACGCCCAGTTCGGGGACTACCTTAAACCGCTCCCAGGAGCGCATGTTCGCTGTCGGGAAACCGATGGTGCGTCCCACCCGGTAGCCTTCCACAATTTTCCCAGAGAGCGTATAATGATAAGACAAAAGGCTGTTTGCTCTTTGAATTTCACCTTTTTTTAGCAACAATCTTATTTTGGTGGAACTCACGTTCTCTCCCTCCACCTGATATTCAGCAGCCTGAATCACCTGGATGCCCAGCTCCTCCCCGTAACTTTGATAAGCAGCAAAGCCCTCTTCCCGGTTATGGCCAAACCGATGGTCGTATCCCACGAACAGCGTGTGCACACCAATCTTCTCTTTCAAAACTTCTTCCATAAACGACCGTGCCGATAAGCGGGAGAGCTCCGGCGTGAATGGAAGGCTTATGACATAATCAATCTGGGTGGTGGCCAGCTGCTCCAGCTTCTCTTCGTAACCGCATAACAGCGCCGGTTGATAGTTCTTCTGCAATACTTTACGCGGATGTACTGGAAAAGTAACGATGGCCGACGGCAACCCAAGTCGTTTGGCTTCCTCTTTTACCTGCTTAATCAGATGGCGGTGTCCGATGTGCACGCCATCAAAGAAACCGACCGACGCCACAAACGGGGCCTCATTTACTTCCTTATTACCTGACAGATCAATACGTTCCAAAATTCATCGACAATTTTAGCGAAAATGTTCCCTGGAAATGTTCCCTGGAAATTTTCTCATGTAAGTAAACACCGGATTCTCCTTTTTGGTTTAAAACCACGCGAGAATTGTGCAAAGGTACACAGAATAAAGTAATTTTGGGTTTTACAGGCCAAATAAGCCTGAACACCAGCATCAGTAATGCTATTAATTCCCTATATTTGTAACTTGCAAAGTTTAATCCTATAAAAAAGAAAGAGAAGATGAAATTAAAGAATTACTAAGGGAAGTAAGCTCTAAAACAGAGTCTTTCAAATTAGCTTTTAAACATATTGGATTATTTGGACTAAAGGTTATGTTTTTAGCACCAGATGTAAACTTTGAGTTACTGAATATGTTTCAAAACCTAAATAAAAATGCAATTATTGATGATAGAGGCTGGACGGCTCATGCAACAATTTTAATAAATAATGAAGATGAAGTTATGAAAGCAATACCGATTGCTTCAAAATGTTTCGAAGGGATTGAAGGGAGAATTACTGGATTGAGTTTATATGAATTCTTTCCTACTAGACATATTGCAGATTATCGGTTGAAGTAAATGTTAAGGGCTCACCGTCCATGGTTCGCTCTGAGTTTGGGGGCTTGGTACAGCACATAACAACGGCTTCACACAAGGGCTCGATGGAAATAGCATGAAGCAGGGCTCTGGAGTATGAACATGAAGAAGGACTTGCCACATTCCTTCACCGGATGGCA
>ENA-UOOK01002484-UOOK01002484.1-fermentation-metagenome-genome-assembly--contig:-NODE-2484-length-22593-cov-16.234138_pt1 | contig 22593 bp, 20 predicted proteins | sample MGYA00245777_ERZ724023 | MGnify/ENA primary metagenome ERZ724023 (study PRJEB28704, sample SAMN03018312) | fermentation metagenome | biome: anthropogenic terrestrial biome; feature: soil...
CAATGACCAGACTCCTGCCTTCATCTTGTAATTCTCTCACCCCCTGCCCCCCTCTGAAGAGGGGGTGGTAGCAAAAGCGGAGGGATGACTACCCCTCCGCAGTTTGGACACGATAATTTTAGCTAGCAGCTAATATGATGGGTTGGAGTGCGAGATTTCGATCTCTTTCACACACACAAACCGAGGCACTTTCAGCGCGGTGGGGTCGCGGCGACCGTAACTGCTGGAGACGTTGTATGCCACCTGCTTTTCGCTCAGCCACTGCACACGCTCGCCAAAGAAATCGGTGAATTTCTGGGTCAGGCGTACGTTAAACGGCACCTGTACGCTGCCATCCTTCTTTAAATACAGCGCTCCAAAGCGGCTCGAACCAGTGACCATCCCCCCCGAAGGATTGACCACATTCATATAGTGGATATAGGGTATGTAGAGGATGTCTTCATTACGCGGCATCTCAATCAAATCCCGCAGGGTCGCAACCATCTCTGAACCGCCATCCATCACCAGGCTAAAACGGCTGACGTCGTGCCCGGTCGGAGGCTTTCCAAACTCATCGGCGGTGTCCTGATCCCACGCAAACGCCTGAAAACGACCTTCCTCGATCAATGGGAAGGGGCTTCTTTCCAACCCAAACCGGTCAGCTGCCTGCCCGTATAGTTCGACCTGGTTGGGGTCATCCCGGAGGCTGATTTTGTCTGAAAAGAGCAGTTTTTCGCGATCTTCTTCCTTTAAGAAGGAATACCCCTGCATCAAGGCTCCACCGGTCATCCCATAATAAGCCATTACCTGGGTGAGCTCTGCCGTAGCAGCCGGACCGAGCACAACGGCATACTTGCCAACCGGCAGCTGCACCGCCGCGTCGTCCTGGTAATGCTTCACCAGCAACGTAAGGTCTGCGTGCAGCCCTTCTGCATCCAGGTCGCTCTTCTTTTGCGCGCTTTGCTCAGCGTTGACTTCCCATTTGAGGCTTTCTGAAGAAAGAACAGCAGTCACCTGGGCGTCGGTCGCGCGGAAATACTGGGTATGTTCGCTGGATGTGCTGATTTGGGCGGTTGTGGTCGTGCCGCTGGCGAAGATTCCACTCAGCCTGATATCATCACTTTCCAGCCCTTCTCCAAGGGTGTTGAAATATGCCAGGCGTTCTTCGTTGCTTAAAGCTGCCATTGCCGGGTCGAAGGAGCGCTCGTCGAACACGTCTTTCTCATAAGCAGGAAAAGTAGGGTCATAAGTGAGCGGCTGGGCATGCGGAAGCATTTCTGCCAGGATATCCAACCCTTTTTCCATTCCCGCAAAATTTGAGGGGTCCACTATCATGCTGTAGCTGGCTTTTTTTCGCCCGTCGAAGGCGATAAAGTCCAGCGAAATGAGATGTTCGTTGGTATTAAGCGAAATCGCTGAGTTGGCGAAACGCATCAGGTAGCTGTCTTCCTCGTGATAGCTGATCAGCGCTTGCAGATTTCGATCGAGGGCGGCTTTGCGTAGTTGTTTCAATAAATCAATAACTTGGTTGCTCATCTTACTCTCCTACCTGCACGTTATCAAAGCGGCAAACTGGCACGCCGTGCCCCAGCTGCATGATCTGGTTGGGTGCTCCTTTACCGCAGTTTTCAACATAATGGACATGCCAGGTGCTTTCGTCTCCCACAGCGGAAAGCGAATTGTAGAACGGCAGCGTCTCTCCGCGGTAGGTTGGGTTCTTGACCACCTGTTTCTTTTTGCCGTCTTCCACCAGCCAGCCGATATCGCAGGCAAAGTGGAACTGCTCCCGGTTGGAACCGATCGACCAGCTCTTGTCACCGTCCAAAACGATACCGTGTCCGGTGTTGGCGATGATATCTTCCAGGCTGCCGTCAGTGCCGGGGTCGATGTTGATGTTGGTCATGCGCTCAATCGGCACGCGGTAGAACGATGTGGCACGGTTGGCGCCGCTTGAGCCTTCAAAAATTTGTTTTTTGGCTTTGGCGTTGGCTTCCTCAACCATCTGCCGTCCGGTGATCGCCCCGACGAGGATGCCCTTGTCGATCAGCAGGTTGTCCTGCGCAGGAACGCCGTCATCATCGTAGCCATAGCTGCCCGGGGTGTTGGGTTCAAGCGCGTTGGCGCGCGCGGTCAGTTTTTCGGAACCGTAGCGCAGATTGCCAAAATCTTCGAGGCGCACAAAAGAGCCGCCAGCGAACGAGAGCTCATAGCCAAGGATGCGGTCGAGTTCTAACGGGTGTCCGATGGTTTCGTGAACCTGCAGGAACATGATGCCGTTGAGCAATATCACCGACATCTTGCCGTTGGGGGCATCCTCTGCAACCAGGAGCTGATTGAGCTCGCTGACGATGCGTTCAGCGTTTTCCGTGAAACCGACTTCGTCGATGCTTTCCCATCCGCGGGTTGCCGCTGTGCGACCGGGCAAATAGGTGCGGCGCTGCATGCCGCCGTCTTTGTCGACACCCATCACGCGGATGGATGGGAAGACTTCGATGATGTTCTTTTCGATTTCAGAGCCTTCTGAATCGAAATAGAGGATTTGTTTGCGGATGAATTCGAGCATGGTCATGCGCTGAACAACGCCGGGTTGGCTGAGGGCGGTATCCATTTTCTGCAGGAAGGCGACTTTTTCGTCCACACCGATAGTAAAGGGATCGATCTTGTTTGGGCTGGAAAAACTGCCTGTCACGGCATCCTTTTCTGCCAGGCGAATTGGGAAAGTAACTCGTTCGGAGGCAATGCGGGCGTTATCGAACGCTTTTTCGAAGATTGCGTCGGGGTTTGAGAGGTCTGAAGAGGCTGAAAAGCCCCAGGCGCCGTCATAAAGCACGCGCACGCCCAGCCCGCTCTGGCTGGAGGCGTTGTTTTCTTTGAGGTTGCCGTTCCACATGAAGAGGAAGTCACTTTCCTCGTGGGGATACCAACGAGCGTCGGCGTAGTGGGCGCCTTTCGCACGCAGACGGTCAAGTTGTTTGCGAATAGAATCTTTCACAGGTCATCTCCTTTAGGTCAAGTGGGTTAATTATAGTGTTGTTGCAGAAATTTATGGGGGAACAAAACATTTGCTTAAAACTGAGGAGACAGGGAACGGCGAGCGGCAACCCCCGCTAAAGAGGGGGGCAGGGGGGTGAGAGAATTACAAGTTGAAGGCAAGAGTCTGGTCATTGCGAGCGAAACGAAGCAATCCGCAGTTTGTCTTTTCCAACTATTCAGGAAAAAAGATCAAAGGCAGGCTGCCGCGCCCCCTTGTTGGCATTCAAAAGCTCCGGCCTTTTGTCTGACGGGGGCTCGCAGTGACGGGTACGAGAATGACAATTTTCGAGATATCACCTCTTTTCCTGTCATCCTGAGGAACGAAGGATCTTGACGGTTCAGTTACAACGACTGTTTTATTGTAAAGCCAAGATTCTTCGCAAAAGAGGCTCAGAATGACAGTCCGTTTGTCGAACAAATTCCCTCACCCCCTTTAATTCCCCCTCTCCAGCAAAGCTGGACGCAAGCAGTAAAGAGGGGGTCATGGTTGCACCCCCGCTACCCGCTACCCGCTATCAGCATTAATGGTATTATTAACACAGCATTCTGTGCTTGACAAATATTAATATCTTGTTAAACTTTAGTTGATATGTGAACTATCCCATAATACCGGGGACCTATGACTCAAGATTTCATCTGGCAATGTGATTACTTCAAGACCAACAACCATCCTATGGTTGTTTCAGATCGGTTAACCATAAATATCACCCGCACATACACTCTGATTTCCCACTCTCGAAAACCCGGATTAAAACACCTCGGTCTCATCGAGGATTTCCATACTAACAGCACTACCTGCAAAATCAACCGGTTGAAAACATCCTGTCTTCCATCCCGAACGTTAGCTCGTCGGAAGTTACCTTGAAATTGCCGGAAGCAGGATGTTAAAAATAAGTGGCAATTTTGCCAAATAATAGTCATAAGGAGTAAAATGAAGAAAAGTTATCTGTTTTTAGCAATCGCCCTGATTGCAACCCTGGTTCTGGGAGCTTGCGCCCAACCAGGAACACCTCAAGAACCTGCCGATGAAGGCATTGTCATCAACCTCTGGACCAAAGAGGGCGAGACCGACGGTGGGCTGCAGTACGTTCAAGCCCTTGCCGATGCCTACACCGCTCAGAACCCAAATGTGACCTTTGTCGTGGTCAATAAGGACGTCGAAACACTGCGCGAAGACTTCCAGACCGCCTCTCTGGCAGACGCCCCACCCGAGCTGCTCTGGACTGTCAGCGATCATCTCGGTCCTTTCACCGCAGCCGACCTGATCCAGCCCGTGGATAGCCTGGTTGACCTGGGCGCCTATGTCCCTTCTGCTGTTGATGCTGTCAAGGACCCTTCTGGTGCTACCTGGGGTGTGCCCATCAGCAACGGTAATCACCTGATGTATCTGTATAACAAAGATCTTCAGCCTGTCCCTCCTGCCAATACCGACGAACTCATCGCCATGGGCGCTGACCTCATCGACGCAGGCATCACCCCCCTGGTTGTCAACCAGACCGAACCCTTCTTCTTTGTCCCCTGGCTGGGCGGCTTCGAGACCGAGGTCTTCGCCGCTGATGGCGTGACCCCCACCCTGGACACCCCTGAAATGGTCGCAGCGCTTCAATTCGTTCACGACATCAAGTTCAATGACGGACTCATGCCGCTCGAATCGGACGGCGACGTCGCGGATACCATGTTCAAAGAAGGTCAGGCAGCAGCCATCATCAATGGTGACTGGAGCCTCGGCACTTACAAAGAACTCTTTGGAGATAGCCTGGGCGTTGCCCCCATCCCCGAAGTTGTCGGCGGCACCTGGCCTGCTCCCTACACCAGCGGTGTGTTCTTCATGATCCCCAAAGACCTCTCCGGTCCAACACTGGATGCAGTGGTTGACTTCATGGTTTTCGCAACCAACCTGGAAAACCAGGTGGAAATGGTCGAAAAACTCACCCGTCTCCCCGCACTCGCCGCTGCCCTGGACGATCCAATCATTACTGCCGATCCAATTCTGGCGGGTTCAGCCGAACAGATGACCTACGGCACCCCGATGCCCACCGTGCTCGAAATGCGCTGTGTCTGGGATGCCCTCAAACCTGAAATGCAGGCTGTGTTCAATGACACCAAGTCTGCCACCGATGCCGCTGCAGCCGCCCAAGCCGCTGCTGTAGCCTGTATCGCCAATCAGTAAACCTTAACGGGCTTCGTGCCTGATAGAGAAGCGTATGCCGGGTTGCTTATAGCAGCCCGGCGATGCCCATAAAAAGGAGGCGCTTGCATGATCACTCCTCAAACGATGTTAGTATCCTTGAAGGAAGTGGGGTCAACTGTTTTATATCTCCTCGCTGCCGCTGCCCTCATTGAAGTTATCCTTTATCTTGTCTTGGTAAAATGGTTAAAATATAAGTACGCCTTCGCTTTTATGTTGATGGCGCCAGCTATTGTGGGGCTGTTCTTTTTGATCATCTACCCATTGTTATGGGAGCTGCGCCTGTCCTTTACCAACATGTCGCTGAGGGCGTTCAGAGACCCTGATTTTATCGGTCTGACAAATTACATCAAAGTGTTTACCGAACCGGTACTAAAGCAAAAATACTTTTTCCCGCTTTTAGGGCAGACAGTAGTGTGGACGGTCATAAACATCTTTTTCCACGTGACGGGGGGTCTGGCGCTGGCGATGCTGCTTAACCGTAATATGAAAGGTCGCGGCATCTACCGAACGATCCTGATTCTTCCCTGGGCGATCCCCCAGGTTATCGCAGTATTAGCCTGGAGGGGCGAGTTTAACTATACCTACGGCTACTTCAACGTGCTGCTCCAGGCAATTGGCTTGCAGCCGATACAATGGATGACCAACCCGACGGCTAACTTTGCGGCTATGTGCATCACCAATATCTGGCTGGGAATTCCCTTCATGATGGTGACGTTACTGGGAGGCTTGCAAAGCATTAATAGCGAATATTACGAAGCTGCCGAGATGGATGGCGCCAGTGGGTGGCAAAAATTTAAGAGCATCACGTATCCGCTGCTGCAGCCTGTGCTCACACCAGCTGTACTTCTGGGCACGTTCTGGACCTTCAATAACTTCAATGTGCCATTCTTTATCAACCAAAACGAGCTCGAAAGCAGCGATATCCTGGTTACTGGGCTATTCAGAGCGGCATTCCAATATAACCGCTATGGTTTTGCCGCGGCGTTTGCTTTCGTGATCTTTGCCTTGTTACTTATTTTCACTATTTTCTATATGCGTTACACCAAAACGTTGAAAGGGGATGCACAATCATGAGCTCCACAACCCTCCAAAGCACAAAACCCAAACGAAAACGCTCGTTCTTCAGGAGCGGCAAGGGAGATTCACCTTTCAAACGGCTGGTAATTCACATCCTCCTGATCATTGCCTGCGTGGGTTCGCTTTATCCGATTTTGCGCATTTTTGCCATTAGTTTGCGCCCAGGTGACCGGCTCCTCTCCACCGACCTATCGCTGATCCCGCCTGATGCCACCTTTGAGTCTTACCGCATCATCTTACTTGAAAAGCCTTTTTTGACCTGGATCTGGAACAGCCTGATGATCACCGTCGCAACGGCGCTGCTTGGGGTTGTCCTGGCTGCCTCCGCTGCTTATGCCTTTAGCCGCTGGAAGTTTCCGGGGCGCGGCGCGGGTTTGATCTTCTTGATGGCAACGCAAATGATCCCTGCCTCAATGTTGATGATCCCGCTCTACATCCTGGCGATTCGCCTGAATTTGGTCGGCACCTACCGCGGTTTGGTTTTGGCATATTGTGTCACCAGCATTCCCTTCAGTACCTGGATCTTGAAAGGTTATTACGATACCATCCCAATTGACCTTGAAGAAGCTGCGCGCATCGACGGCGCCACGCAGCTTCAGACCTTCCTGAAGATTATGATCCCGCTTTCCACGCCGGCATTGGCGATTACCTTCCTGTTCAATTTCACCTCGGCGTGGAATGAATATATGCTTGCGCGCATCATCCTCGGAAGCAAGGAAGAATTGATGACCTGGCCTCTGGGCTTGCAGCGGCTGCAGGGGCAGTTCCAGACCCAATGGGGTCAGTTCAGTGCTGCTTCAATCATCGTCACCGTTCCGGTGGTGTTATTGTTCCTTTACTCCTCGAAATACTTGCTCAGCGGTCTCACACTGGGCGGGGTGAAGGGGTAAATGGTAATTGGTTAATAACCATAACCCCGCCCTGGTTTGGCGGGGTTATCTTTTAGGCAGAACCGCATCGCAGGCAACAGGCTCCCCTTCACCTCCTTTTTCTTTTTGCTTGTACCCAAGCCGAGAGAATAAAGGCAGACTGCCGCGCCCCCTTATTGTGATTCAATAGCTCCCGCTTTTTTTCTGACGGGGCTCGCAGTGACGGATCTGTATTCTGTCATTGCGAGCGAAGCGAAGCAATCCGCAGTTTGTCTTTTTGCTTGTACCCAAGACAAGAAAATAAAGACAGGCTGCCGCGCCCCCTTATTGTGATTCAAAGGTTCCTGCCATTCGTCTACCGGGGGCTCGCAGTGACGGATCTGTAATCTGTCATTGCGAGCAAAGCGGAGGAAATACTCCTCTTGTGCCACCCATCTGGAATTGATTGTGTTTTATTGATTGGAAATTTTCTCACCCCCTTTAATTCCCCCTCTCCAGCAAAGCTGGACGCAAGCAGTAAAGAGGGGATCGTGGTTGCACTGCCGGCTCCCTGCTCTCTGCAAATTTATCAACTTGACAAATAATTTTATCTCGTTAAAATTTTAGTTGACACGTGAACTATTCAAACCTGTATTGGGATGCCATGAACCAAGATAGCCTTAAGCTATACGAATCTTTCAAAGCCGTCTTTCTGCATATCGACAACCACGAGAAGGCTTACTTAACCCAATTCGGGTTGAACATCCCCCGTTTCTACGTCCTGATCCACGTCTCTCAAAACCCAGGCATCAACTATATCGAACTCAGTGATCGTATGCTCTGCACCAAGAGCAACACCACCCGCGTCGTCCAGGGTATGCTCAAAGAACAACTGATCACCCGCGAGGTAGACCCCAAAGATCGGCGCTGTTACAAATTGTTCCTGTCTGATAAAGGTCTGGCTCTGCTCGACCGCGTCTATCCTGGTTTTATCGAAGACATCCAGAAGCTGATGTCGCGCTTCTCCGACGACGAAACCAGCCGTTTCCTGCGTGCCAGTCAATATATCGAAAGCAGCCTGTCACCCGACCCAGGTGCAAATCTGGGCAAAACCCAGGTGCTGGGGGGTGATGCCGGAAGAATTTCGGGCACAGAACGCTCTGATTAATTTTCGTCAATTTTTCCTAATATTTCCAAAATTATGAAGGAGAAAACTTCAAAGCCTCCAGTCTGAACTTTGGCATCGCTAAATTTTCCGATTGTTCTTGTCCGCCGAAACCTTTTTTGCCAGTAAAAATAACCGCAGAACATAAAAACCAAGCAGTCCAAAAATCACTACATAGCCAGCAATAAAATAAGCCATCGTATCAACCATTATCCACCTCGCCAAATTCCTCCGCGGTTTGCTCAGCCTCAAGCTGGTCCATCAAAAACTGCGCGCCCGCCAGCCGCGTCCTGTGCCAGAGTAAAACCACGAACAACAGCGTAAACGCCACCAGGCTCGCTGCCATAGTCTGGTACATCCGCGGGGTCATCGCCATCTCCCCGCTGCCGCCCCCTATGACGATCGGGTGGATCGTGCGCATCAGCCGGGCAGAAAAGAAGGTGATCGGCACACTAATAAAGCCGATGATCGCATAAATTGCCCCAAAACGGGCTTTCTTGTAGGGTTCATCGATGCCCCGCCTGAGCAAAATGTAGGCAATATAGGTGAACGCCATGATCGTCATCGTTGTCAGGCGCGGATCCCAGGTCCACCAGGTGTTCCAGATTGGGCGCGCCCAGATCATGCCGGTGAAGGTGGCGATCGCCGTGAAAAGCAAGCCAATTTCAACCGACGACGCTGCGATATGGTCATAAAGCAGGTTGTTCTTGCTCAAAAACATGATCGCTGAAATTGCTGCCACCAAAAATGCGAGCATCCCCAGCCAGCCAGCGCTGACATGGAAGTAGAACACTTTTTGCACCATGCCCATGTTCAGCTCAACCGGAGCGTAGAAGATCACCATCAAAAATGCCAGCAAAACCAGCAAAATTGAAAAATAAGTCAGTAATCGAAGCGGTTTATTCTCTAATAACATAATCAAACACCAGTAGTGAAATAGTCGTCATAATGATACCGTAAACCAGCAGGATGCTGATCCAAACCTGGTATGTCTCCCAACCCGCACCCGAAAGCACGCCTTGCCCGGCTTTGACAACCGCCATATTTACGGGCATCAACACCGGGAAGAGCAAAACCGGCAGCAGCAAATCGCGCATGCGCGTCTGCACGGTCATGCTCGAGATCAACGTCCCGGCTGCGCTGAACCCCCAGGCTCCCAAAACCAACTCAATCAGAAACTGCGGAACAAACAAATTTTGGTTATACAACACACTGTAAACAGGCAGGGTTATTACGATCAGGATCAGCATGATCAGGTAATTGCTGATTTGCTTCGCCAGCCAGATTACAGCCACATCTGGTACCGCCATGACCAGCGCGTCAAAGCTACCTTGCTCCTGCTCTGCCAGAAAAGAGCGGTTCAGTCCCAGTGTGCCCGAAAACATGATCACCACCCAGATGACACCCGCAGCGAGCTCAGCGCGCTGGCGCGGGTCCAGCTCCATGGCGTAGTTGAAAATAAACAGGCTCAGGATTGCGAATGCCAGCATCGACGTGAGCATGTCTTTACTACGCCATTCCTGCAGCAGGTCTTTCCAAACCAGCGCTTTTAGCGTGCGGAACCAGTTTTTCATCCCAGGTTTCCCCCGCTGCCCCCCTCCCCGGAGGGGGTTTTGGCAGCTGCACCTTGCACCTGGTCTTCGTAGACAAGCGGTTCAAGTTCTTGCCAACTGCGTCCTTTAACCAGAACAACTTCGCTCAGAGCCGCACGGAACAGGCGCATGTAGCCATCTGTTACCGAGTGCGTGGCGCCTGGGTCGTGGCTGGTGATCAATACCATGCTGCCCTGCAACTTAACTTCAGCAAGCAGTTCCATCAAAACCCGGCTGCCGTCCTTGTCCAGCCCGGTAAACGGTTCGTCCAAAATCAAAACCCGCGGCTCATGCAAAAGCGCCCGGGCGATTGTGAGTCGCTGCTGCATCCCGCGGCTATAAATCCGCACCAGGCGGTTGGCTGCCGATTTGAGCCCCACCCGATCAATGGCTTGCAGCAGCTCTTTTTCTGAATGTTCGCATTGGTATAGCTGGGAGAAAAGATGCAGGTTTTCAACCCCGGTCAGGTTTTGATACAAAAAAGTTTTATGAAAAACCAGCCCCACCTGACGGCGCCATTGGGCTGAATGTAGTGAAATTTCTGTCCCATCGAGATAAAATTTTCCTTCATCAGGGCTGAGCAATCCACTGGCTACGCGCATTAATGTGGTCTTGCCAGCTCCGTTGCTGCCCAAAAGGCAGATTAACTGCCCGCTTTCAAGCGAAAAACTGGCATCCCGAACCACAACCAGCGCTCCGAAGTTCTTGCTGAGCCCTTTTATCTCAAGAAGCATTCCCCTCCGGCTCAGAATCATCTTCGTTATCATCGTCTTTCTGTTTTGGCAGCGCTTGCTCGCGTACAATTGGTGAACTCAGGTTAAATGCCGCCCCCAGGCACAGAAATAGCCCGCCCAGCCACATAAAATTGACCAGCGGATTAATCGTCGCCTGGACAACCACATAACCCATGTCTGCTTCGTAATCCAGCAAAAGCGTGTAAATATCACCGCCAAACGTGCTGCGTTTACCCGGGATACTCACATATTGACCGCGGTTGTCGTAGATATCCTGCCCGGGCGTCAAGCGTGCAATCACCTCATCGCCGCGCCACAGGTCGATCTCAGCCCTAACGCTCAAATACTCGGGGTTATCATAAGCTTCTGTTAACCCGACAAACTCGAAATGATATTCTGCCAGGGGCATCTTATCACCCGGTGCCATTGTGCCCTGGATATTATCCGATAAGCCTTCCACACCAACAATCCCCAGCACAATTAGTAAAATGCCGGCATGCACAAGATATGCGCCGTAGCGCGAGCGCATCTGCCAAAATTTCTTCAGCGGTTTTTCACTGCCCCATAATTCACGCCAGGTCTGGGCGACCAATACAGCCAGCCCGAGCAAAACAATGAAGATCGCCAGCAACGCCACCCAGGATCTGCTCAACCAGATAAACGCCGCGATCGCCCCAAGCAGGGCAAACAGCGCGGGGATGAATGACCGTCTGCCAAATTTCTTCAAACTACTCAGCGACCAGCCAACCAACGGGCAAACTGCCATCAGTAAAACCAACAAAACAAACAATGGTGTGACCGCGCGGTCATAATAGCCCCGATCCAGGGCGATCTCCGTTCCGCCGGCTCCAAAAATCAGCGGATAGACCAGCCCCCACAGACAGACCAGCGTAATCGCGCCGAGCAACACCAGCGTATACAGGAACAGCGCGTCGCGGCTGAAGTATGACGTAAATTCCCAGCCGGAATCGAGTTTCTTCCGGCGCCAGATAACCAGCCCGAACGAGATAGCCGTGAAAAACAGCAAAAAAACCATTAGCGGTCGTGAAATCGCGCTCTCTCCAAAAGCATGCACCGAGCTGAGTAAGCCCGCGCGCGTCATCAGGATGCTGAAAAGAATCAACAAATAGCTCAACAGGATCAGAATCACGTTGATCCGTTTGAAGATATCCCGCTTTTGCTGCAAAAACATGCTGTGCAATAACCCCGTGCTGATAAGCCAGGGCAATAGAGAGGAGGTCTCCACCGGGTCCCATGCCCAGTAACCGCCCCACCCCAGCACATCGTAGGACCACCAGCTGCCCAAGGCGATGCCTGCGGTCAGGAATATCCAGGCAAACAGCAGCCATGGTCGCAGCCGCGCGATCAAATTTTCGGCGTCACCTTTGATAACCAAATGCCCCAGCGTTTCGGCGAATGGCAGTAAGAACGCCCCGAAGCCGATATAAAGCAGCGGCGGGTGGATGATCATGCCCCAATGACGCAGCAGCGGGTTCAAACCAAAACCAATCAAGCCGCCATAAACGCTTGCGCCCGCCGCGGGGCTGAAAAGGCTTTCAGTCAGACTCGCGTCCGCCAGCTGCCAAACCCGGCGGAAGGGGCTTTCTATTAAAAATGAAATCCCGGTGAAAAATAGCAGGTTGAGCAGTGCGAACAGGTAGCTCCAGTTATCTTGCAGGATATGCCGTCGGTTAAGCGCAATCACCAGGCAGAGGTTGATGATCCAGCTCCAGAAAAACATCGATCCCGCTTGCCCACCCCACAAGGCAGTGATTTTCAGATAAGTTGGCATCGCCGGGTTGACCACGCCGACAACATAGGCGTTGGTGTAATCCTGAGAGACGAGCATAAAGACCAAAATGAGTACGCTCAGCGTATGCAGAGCAAATCCAAGGTTGGTTAATCGACGCACGAGCGTTGTAATCTCAATTTGTTTGCGCGGAAGCTGCCAGGCAGTCAGCCCAAGACAAGCCAGCATCAGCAAGGCGGCTGCAGAAAAAGTGCCAAGACCAGCATGGAACATAATTAGTCCTCAGCTTGCTCAGGAAGAGCGGATTCGTACTTGGAAGGGCACTTCAACATCAGTTGTGTGGCTTGAAACACCCCGTTTTCATCCAGCGAACCGGTCATGATCGCCTGGGCTTCGTCCTTCAACAGGTCGGGACGCACGCCGTTATAGTGGATGGTCATACGCGCTGCGTTTGGGTCAGCGACAGCTTCGGCAAGCGTCTTCGCCATCCCGCCCATTTCCGCGATCAGACGATGATCGCCGGGGATTTGGGCGACGGTAAAGCTCAGGTCGAGCGTTTCGGAGTTGTATTCGATCGTCTCGCCGATCACCGCCCCGGACATGCGCAATTTCTGACCCTGCAGCTCACTTTGCCGCGTCTGCAGCTCCTGCACGGTCATGAAATATTGCGTATTTGATTGTGTAACCCGGAACAAGAGATAACCGAGGGCGAGCGCGATCACTACCCCGCCCACGATGAGTTTGATATTTGGTTTTTTCTTCATTTAAGAACCTTTGACTGCTTTTTAACTTATTTTAACCGAAAGGTGCATCTTTCACGAACTGAGAGTTTACCATTATTTGACAGATCAAGTCTTGTTTGCAGCCGGCGTAAATTTTGCTTACGAAATACCCTGCGCCCCCTGGCAGGGTATCAGCCCAACTGCAATCTCCTTCAGATCGAAAGTTGACGAAAATACAGACCCCTTCGGGCGGACATTTTCTTCGCTTTCAGCATAATAACCGTAAACTCCGGTCACGATACTCTATCATCTTTCGACAAAATTTTGCTCTTCCCATAATAATTAGACTTATGCTAAAATTATGCTTAATTTGGTATTGTTAACTTGTCTGTGTTTGAGTTTCCTGCAATCCTCAAAAATTAAACACTATTGACACCTGTTTTTGAGGCTTTATAATTTATATAAATTTAGAGCAATTCACTTAGTATTGGAGAGAAGCCAATGAATCAACGAAATTTTGTCATAGTTCTTGTAATCATTGCCGCCTTGCTTGCTGGATGGATGTTTTACACCTCCCAACAAGCCGTCCAGGCTGAACCGATCGAATCGATCAGCAGCAAATATTGGAGTTCAGGTCACGCGGATGCTGAATCTGAAGCCTTTACCCACTGGAACGAAGACGATCCGGCTGAAGTCCCGGTCTTCTGCGCCAAATGCCACAGCAATTCCGCTTTCGCCGATTTCGTCGGTGCGGATGGCTCAGAAGCTGGAAGAGTCAATGCCCCCGGAAAAATCAACGACCCGATCAGCTGCACCGCCTGCCACAGCGATGCCGCCCATGCACTCGATGCCGTCACCTTCCCCTCCGGCAACGAAATTACCGCCACCGGAAAGAATTCAGTCTGCATGACCTGTCACAGCGGTCTCTCAGCCGGCACCAGCGTTGACACAACGGTTGAAGGTCTGGACGAAGATGCCCCGATCGAGGGTTCCAGCCTGATGGGTCCCCATTATTACCATGCTGCCGCTGTCCACCAGGGCGCGGACGCCGCTGTTGCCTACCAGTATGAAGGCAAAACATACGTCGGCGCATTCAAACACGCCAACACTGTCGATTCCTGCACCAAATGCCACGACCCTCACTCCCTGCACACCCGGGATATCCCTGAATCTGATGCCAGCCTCTGCTCCACCTGTCACTCCAACGTTTCCGGCTGGGCAGACTATCGCAGCGTGAACATGTCCAATATCGATTATGACGGCGATGGCACGGTTGAACCGGTTTTCGACGAAATTGAAGGCATGAAAGTTATCCTCGAGGAAGCCTTAAACAAGTATTCTCAGGCAGTTGTTGGTGTTGGCTTTGGCTTCGACTTCGACAATTACCCCTACGCCTTTATTGATGGCAATACGGATGGTGAGATCGACGAGAGCGAGGCTATCTTCCCTAATCAATACAACACCTTCACTCCACGCATGCTCAAAGCAGCCTTCAACTTTATGTTCGTACAAAAAGAACCTGCCGCTTACGTTCACAACCCCGATTACGTTCTGCAGCTGCTGTTTGACTCCATTGAAGACCTCGGCGCCCAGAGTGGCGTGACTACTGCAGGTCTGACCCGACCTTAGGGTCAGGTCATAGTCTGGACATAAGAAGGCAACCTCATGAGCCCAACTAAAAAGAGACAAATATTTTACATCGTTTATTTCACCCTGGTGCTGTTGCCAGCCTTCGCCATGTTGGTTTCAGGTTATTTCCGCGGAGATGGCATCCGTGATACAGCCGTACTGCTCGGTTTCATCGGTATGGCTTTGGCAGGTATTCAGCTAATCTCCATCGGGCGTATCCACTGGCTGGCAGATGCCCTCGATATGGACAAGGTTTACAACAATCACCACTGGGTGTCTCTGCTTTCCATCCTGCTGATCATCGCCCACTTTATGCTGCTCAGCTGGTACAACCCCCTCATCGCCACCTATCTGAACGTTTTTGAAGCCCCCTGGATGATCGGCGCCGGTACGATCGGGTTGTTCGGTTTGATCCTGATCGGCATCACTTCCGTTTTGCGTAAATCTTTCAAAATGGATTACCGCTATTGGCTGCTGATCCACGATATTTTGACCATCGTCATCCTCGTTTTTGGTATGTGGCACCTCTTCAAGGTTGGATACTACACCAGCCACCCTTTTATGCGAGCGATTTGGTACTTCGAAATAGCCGTTTGGGTGGTGGCGTTTGCTTATATCCGCATCATCAGACCTTACCGAATCGGTCAGAAACCCTACATGGTAAAATCTGTGGTCGGCGAATCTGCCGATACCTACAGCCTGACCCTCGAGCCCGATGGTCACGAAGGCGTGCCTTTCGAAGCCGGTCAGGTTGCTTGGATCAGCACCGGGCAATCACCTTTTGTGCTTAGCCGTAATCCGTTCTCTTATTCTGGCAGCGCCGAAGCTGATGGCGACCTTCGCTTTTCGATCAAAAACCTGGGCGATTTCACCTCCACCATCCCCCATATGAAAAAAGGACAGCGTGTCTATGTGGATGGTCCGTATGGAACCTTCAACCTTGCCGACCCGCGCATGCAGAACGGTTTGGTTTTGATTGCCGGCGGCATAGGTCTGGCGCCGGTGATGAGCATTCTCAACACACTTGCCGATCGCGGGGATCATCGCCCCTGTTATGTTTTCTATGGCGACCTCAACGAAGATAACGCCCTCTATGAGGACGAGTTTGCACGCCTTAAAGACAAAGTCAACATGGCTTTTGTGCAGGTTTTGGAAAAGCCGAAGGATGAAGAATATCCATACCGCGGTTACATTACCAAAGAAATCTTGCTCGACCACCTGCCGCAAAACTACAAGGAGCTCTTTTACTTTGTTTGTGGTCCCGCCGCTATGCTCAGAGCTATTGAAAAACACTTCGATGCTATGGGTATTGACCAGTCGCAGATTCATGAAGAAAACTACACCATGGCTTAATATTTTCGCCGCAGATTATCAAACCATCAGATAAAGCAAACCGGGTTCAAAATACGAACCCGGTTTTTTCTATTGCTCAATTTGTCATTTGGAGCAAAGCGCCGGTCATTGCGAGGGAAGCGTCCGTCATTGCGAACGAAACGTCCGTCATTGCGAGCGAAGCGAAGCAATCTGCCTTTAATCTTTTCCTATCAGCAAGCAGTTGTTGCCTGTCACGGAAAAAGCCTCACAGGCAGACTGCCACGCCCCCTTATCGTTATTCAATAGGAAGTGCCCTTTGTGTTTCGGGGGCTCGCAGTGACGCATCTGTAATCTGTTATTGCGAGCGGAGCGAAGCAATCTGCCTTTAATCTTTTCCTATCAGCAAGCAGTTGTTACCTGTGATGGAAAAAGCCTCAAAGGCAGATTGCCACGCCCCCTTATCGTTATTCAATCGGTCTTGCCCTTTGTGTTTCGGGGGCTCGCAGTGACGGGTAAAAGAATTTCATATTTTCAGCCCCCCGATCTCCTCACCCCCTTTAATTCCCCCTCTAAAGAGGGGGTCATGATTGCATCCCCGCTCCCTGTTCCTCGCTTCCCTCTTTCCTGTCATCCTGAACGATGTGGCACACAGTGTACTTCGTAAGGATCTTGACCCTTCAACCGCAATGACCGTTTTATTGTAAAGTAAAGATTCTTCGCAAAAGAGGCTCAGAACGACAGTCCGCTTGTCTGAATTGCAATCAGAAGAAAAAAAGGTCAATGGCAGACTGCCGCACCCCCTTTAATTCCCCCTCTAAAGAGGGGGTCATGATTGCACCCCCGCTCCCTGCTGCCCGCTCCCGGTTCCCCGCTCCCCGCTTTCTGTTTCCAATCATCTATCAACTACACTATACATTTTATTTTCACTCCCCCAGCCATCTTGTTATTCTTAACAGGTAGCAGCGCTGGAAAGTACCAGGCGCGAGAGGATGAAAATGAATACAAAAAGATATCTTTGGTGTGAAAGAACCGAAGCTGAATACATGGAAATCAAAGCTGAGATTGAACAACGAAGGATCGAAATGTTGAATCTCGAAAATCGTCAAAAACTTGACTGGCCAGCCATAAACAAGGAACTGGAAAACTGGCTCGACCGCAGTCATGCTTTTATCGAGGGCTATCGTGCCGGCACCAGCTATGATGGAAATTGGGACCGAATTTGCGACAAAGCAGAACAAGGTTGGCAAGACTTGAAGTACGAGGTCAGTGACCTGCTCGACGCTCCAGACTTCCCGGGGTGAAGCTCCATTGGAGCCTGAGGTTTCGGTCCTGTAATTGCGAGCCAAATAATTATGAGTCGCTCCTGCCACCCCCTCATTGGAAGGATCAGGGGATTGGTCATTGCGAGAGAAACGCCTGTCATTGCGAGCGAAGCGAAGCAATCTGCCGTTAATCTTTTCTGCAATCACCTAGCCTGTCATTGCGAACGCGGTAATACCTAATGCGAATTACCGCTCATCCCACACACCTGGTATTGAAGATGTTTTTTTGATTCGATAAATCTCTCACCCCCTTTAATTCCCCCTCTCCAGCAAAGCTGGACGCAAGCAGTAAAGAGGGGGTCGTTGTCGCGCCCCTGCCCCCCGCTTCCTGCTACCCATCAGCTTTCAGCTTATACAGCTCCTCCACCGCCATGGAAATCTTGGTCACAGATGAATCCTCTGACAACGGATACACAAAATAGCTGTCCTTCAGCGTGCTGATAATCACAGCATCCTTCTGCTTGTCGATGTAGTTAAATTCAACATGAATTGAATATTGCGACTGGTTCGATTTCACCAGCTCAAACACCTCACCGGCATGCTCACCGCGCAAGACCATTCCATCCATATCGTGCCTCAACCAGCCCTTGCCCATCGGGATAAAGCCTTCCGCGTTTGGCAGCGAGTCGATCAATACCTCGGATTCAAACGCATACTCCCCTCGCCGCACCTCTTCCCGGACGTTCTGACGCTGCCACTCATACCAGTCTGGCGGGAAAACAAACTCAGTCTCACCGGTTTGCGCCTGCAGCTGACCATATTCGCTCAATCGCCACACTTTGCCGCAACGCTTGCAGCCTATCCGATCTCCTTGGCTGTACATCCGGTATTCAGTCCTGCAATTGGGGCATTGATAGAGCACTCGGTGCATTCCTGCCGCCCTTTCCGCGAAATCTATGCGAACCTGGTTTTCGTGCTGCCAACGATAATCGTCATACACGAGCGTTCTCGCGATCCTGTCGTGTATATCTGCGTAACTTAGCGCACAAACCTCGTCTTTCGTCAGCAGCAATTTCATCTCGGCTTCCACCCTCGAACCACGATTCACCTGATGCCAGGCTGGCTCGGTAATGTGGTGCCCATGCATCAACAGGCTGACAACCGGCACCTGCAAAAATTTAATCATCTTTCCAAGCGATTCGGGCAAAACTGAATTGGTGCCGATGTGGGAATAGCGTGCCTCGGGGTAGTAGACAACGATTTGTCCCTGCTTCAGCAGCCGTATGGTCTGACGGATCAATTCGACATCGTTGACGAACTTGCGTTTGGCGATACACCCCACAGCGCGCATGATCCCTTCACGCCCGATAAACCCATCCAAAGCGACCACATAGTTGGCTCTCTTCGGAAAAATTGCCGCCGTCATCACTTTGAAATCCAAAAAACTATTATGGTTGCTTACCATGATGTATGGGGGCTCAATTCCCTGTAAGTCGCGTTTGATTTTTGCCTTGTGTTTGAAAACATCCGGAAAACTGAGCAGCCAGGATAGAGGGCGTAAAAAATGCGCCTGCGGCTTGATCAGTGTCGCAAAATCGTAGCGCGGCAGGGCGCTTATTGGCGTGTCTGCATGCTCCAGATTATAATTTTTCATCACATTGCTGCTCAAAATACCCATATGAACCTCGTTTCAGGGATAATATAATAATTAACCATATTTTAAATGGATTGGTTGCGTTTATACACGGGCTCCAAATTTGCATCAGAGATTATAATAAAGGAAACAAGGGAATTCTAACCTACAAAAAATATATAAGGAGAAATAATGAAAGGTAAACAAGAAATTATTGACAGCCTGAATTTTCTGCTCAGGGATGAGCTGACTGCGATTAATCAGTACTTCGTCCATGCGGAAATGTGTGGGGATTGGGGATATGAAGCCTTGCACGAAGTCATCGAAGAGCGTTCGATTACAGAAATGAAGCACGCCGAAGCGCTTATCGGTCGGATTCTCTTCCTCGAAGGCACTCCCATCGTGGGCAAGCTCAACCCGATCCATATCGCGGAGGATGTGCCCGGTATGTTCAAAAATGACCAGAAGGCTGAGCAAGACGCAATCGTTGAATATAACAAAGCCGTGAAGCTCGCTGCAGATCTGCAGGATAATGGTACTAAAAAGTTTTTGGATGCCATTTTAAAAGATGAAGAAGATCATCTCGATTACATCGAGGAACAATTGGACCAGATCGACCAGATGGGTATCGAAAATTATCTCTCGACAGTGACAAAGGAATAAGGTGTGACCATGGAACCCAACGCACGAGTAATTGAAACATTAAACGAGTTGTTAAAGTCTGAGCTAACTGCCATCAACCAGTACATTGTACACGCCGAAATGGCTGAAGACTGGGGTTATGAGAGCTATTACAAAATTGAAAAGCACACCGCCATCCAGGAGATGGAACACGCCGAAGATTTGATCGCCCGCATTTTATTCCTGGGCGGCAAACCGATTGTTATTCATATTGACCAGATTCGCATTGGCACAGATTTGCCTACAATGCTTGAAAACGACCGAATACTCGAACAAAGCGCCATCGATGCCTACAACCTCGCCATCCAGGTTATGGTTGAAGAGAAAGACAACGGCTCCAAGCAATTGTTGGAAGCGATCCTCGAGGATGAGGAAGCGCACATCGACTTCTTTGAGGAACACCTCGACCAAATCGACCAAATGGGTCTGCCCTACTACCTGACAACCATCAAATAGTTGTTGAATTCGTTTCGTCAGTTTTTAAGAGAGTGGCAACGTGAGCCACTCTTTTTGATCACGGTAAATACATTCTGAAGTTGAACGATTTGATTTTGAGCCATTATCCATGAAAAGCCAGCGTCTTTTCCGATTAGCTAAAAGCTAAACAGTGGTAACATAAAATCATGAAAAGACCGCTTGAACCGGGTTTATTGAAACTCTTTCGCTACTTCTCCCTGATCGGATTGCTCTATTTCTCCGCTCGTTGGGTCTATGAAGACGTCAGCGTCCCCCGCACCGCTCTGATCGCTTTCCAGTCGCTATACTACGTTATCATTCACGGACTGCTGTTCCTTTCGCTCTCTTTCCCCTGGCTGGAATCAAAACTGAAGGACAAATATTTCCCCCTGGTTCTGATTATTTACACCCTCGCGATGGTCGGCGGAAGCTGGCTCTACCTGCTCGAACCCAGCCGCGGCATCACCCATTTCATTTCGCAATCTTATTCCCTGGTTCCCATCCTGATCGTCCCGGTTGTCTTCATCGCCTGGCAATACCATTTTCACATCGTCCTGATCTATACCGTGGTCACGAATCTTTCCGATTTCATCATCACCTTCCTGATCCTCGGGCACTTTTCTCTGGATACTCTGCCGCTCTTCACCCTGCCGGTCGTGCGTGCGTTTGCATTCGCGTTGGTGGGCTTCGTGGTTAATCAGCTCAATGAAAAACAACGTGACCAAAAACACAAACTGGTATTGGCAAACATGCAATTGGGGCAATACGCCAACACGCTCGAGAGCCTCGCCACCAGCCGTGAACGAAACCGCCTCGCCCGCGAACTGCACGATACCCTCGCGCACACTCTCAGCGGGATTTCGGTCAATCTTGAAGCCCTCAAGACGATGCTGCCCGCGGAGGAGCTCGAAGCTGCCTCGATGCTCGACAATTCTCTGAGCGCGGCGCGCTCCGGGCTCGACGGCACCCGTCGTGCTCTTAACGACCTGCGCGCCCAGCCGCTCGAGGATCTCGGTCTTGAGCTTGCGCTTCAGGGCATGGTCGAAAGCCTGGTTGAGCGGCAGGCATTGCTGGCGGATATCCGCATCGCCAATCTCGTCCAGATTCTGCCGCCCAATGTTGAGCAGGCTTTTTATCGCATCGCGCAGGAAGCGCTTGAAAATGTCTCCATCCATGCCAGCCCCAGTAAAATTTCTTTTCGGCTCCAGGAGGAAGACAATATGGTTTCGATGGAAATCCGCGACAATGGAGTCGGATTCGACACCCAAAGCCAGGTCAATACGTCGCGCTATGGGCTCAAAGGCGTGCGCGAACGCGCCACTTCAATAGGCGCAGACCTGACTGTGCTCAGCCGCCCTGGCGAAGGCACCACGGTCCGCCTGGTTTGGGAGCGATTTTTATGATTAAAGTATTGATAGCCGATGACCAGAAAATCGTTTGCGAGGGATTGAAAATGATTCTCGAAACTGATCCCGGCATCCGCGTGGTCGGGACCGCTTTTGACGGTCAGGAAGCCCTCGACCTGGTCGACGCGCTTTCGCCCGATATCGTTTTGATGGACCTGCAAATGCCGCGTATGAACGGCGTCCAGGCGATAAGAAGGCTCAAAGAGACCCACCCGGACCTGCCAGTACTCGTGCTGACCACTTATATGGATGACAAATGGTTATTCGACGCCATCCGCAGCGGAGCTTCAGGCTACCTGATGAAAGACCGCCCGCGGCAGGAGCTGCTCGAGGCGATCCACGGCACGCTGGCTGGTGATGCCTATATTGACCCCAGTGTTGCTGGAAAAGTGCTCAATAATGTTGCTTCTTCACACCGCCAGGACGCCCCCGAAGATTCGTACAACCTGACCGACCGTGAACAGGATATCCTGAATTTGCTTGCCCAGGGTTACTCCAACGCGGATATCTCCCAGCAGTTGTATCTTTCTGAAGGCACCGTGCGCAACTACACCAGTACCCTTTTCGCCAAACTGGGTGTCGGCGACCGTACCCAGGCAGTGATCCTCGCCCTCAGGCAAGGTTTGGTAACCGATAGCTGACAACCAGGATCGATATCCGCTGGTTTGACCACTTTTACCACAAATACCACCGGTTTTTGATCGTACAAGCACGCTCTTTGGGTGGGAAATCTAATACCTGAGTTTCTCATTTTAGTGTCGTGTATGTTGCTTCAAAACAGAATGGGTTCATGACTTCGATGTCATCGGGAAGATGGCTTCGCCGGAACGGGACAAGCCGCGTTCCCTACAACGGGATTGCGTTATTGACTATTAGTAGGGGACGGTTGCCATGCCGTCCCGCTAAAAGCCCTAAATTGGAGGTGCTGACTATTCCAATTGGCGCGATAGTGGTGAACCTCCAATCCGCTGTCGTCCGTAGTCAATGTGCACGGCGGATTGAGGGGGAGCAATATCACCGTCACACCAATGTCATAACCCCCTCAATCTCGCCCTACAAATGATTTCTTCGCCGGAACGGGACAAGCCGCGTTCCCTACAACGGGATTGCGTTATTGACTA
>ENA-UOOK01002485-UOOK01002485.1-fermentation-metagenome-genome-assembly--contig:-NODE-2485-length-22593-cov-5.199752_pt1 | contig 22593 bp, 21 predicted proteins | sample MGYA00245777_ERZ724023 | MGnify/ENA primary metagenome ERZ724023 (study PRJEB28704, sample SAMN03018312) | fermentation metagenome | biome: anthropogenic terrestrial biome; feature: soil; material...
GAGTGAATTTCCGACAAGTGCGGCACCCTTTGCGGAATTGGCAGCCAGGTTGGCTATAGGTGAAGATGATTTACTGGAACGTATTAAGGCGCTACAGGCCCAGGGACTGATCCGCCGCATCGGAGGGGTTCTGGATGCCCGCACGCTGGGATTTTACTCCACGCTCTGTGCCTGCCAGGTTGACGACCGGGAAATTGACCGGGTGGCAGTGCTTATCAACCAGGAAAAAGGGGTTACGCATAATTACGTGCGCGATCATAAGTTGAATATCTGGTTTACCCTGACTGCCAGTTCCAAGGAAGAGGCGGATAATATTATAACCAATTTGGAGGAGGCGGCCGGTACCAGGATCTATACCATGCCGGCTACCCAGGTTTATAAAATTAGGGTTAATTTCCCTTTGCAGGTTGAGGGGGAAGAGGATTGTGAATGAAATCGATCGGGAAATATTGCGGTTTATGCAGGGGGATTTGCCCCTAAGCCCGCGACCCTTTGCTGGTCTGGCACAGCAACTGGGAATTGACGAAACGGAAGTTGTGGACAGAATCACCCGGTTAACCGAGGCTGGTTATTTGCGCCGGGTAGGAGCCATTCTTCGCCATCAGCAGGCCGGTTTTTCCAGCAATGCCATGGTGGCCTGGAAAGTGCGGCGGGAGGAGGCTGAGCGCCTGGGGCATTTGCTGGCCCAATTTGCAGAGGTCAGCCATTGTTATCTGCGCGAGGTGCCGGAGGAATTTCCGTATAACTTGTTTACCATGGTTCATGCCAGCAACGAGTCAAGCCTGCAAAACACTGTGCAGCTTATGGCCCGGCAAAGCAGTCTGCAGGAATATGTAGTCCTGAAAAGTTGCCGGGAATTAAAAAAGGTTAGCATGGAATATATATAGATTTAAGCAGACGGGAGAGGATAATTTTGCTAAGTACCAATAGGTCGCAGGAACTCTTTTCTCGTGCCCGGGAACTGGTTCCCGGAGGAGTCAATAGCCCGGTAAGGGCTTTTCGATCAGTGGGAATGGAGCCCCTTTTCATACAGGAAGCCAACGGATGTAAAGTCCGGGACGTGGATGGGAATACATTTATTGACTATGTGGGTTCCTGGGGTCCGTTGATTCTGGGACACGGCCATCCCCGGGTAATACAAGCAGTTCAGGAGGCGGCGCTGAAGGGGACCAGCTATGGTGCACCCTGCGAAGCGGAACTGGAGATGGCGGAGATGATCTGTCAGGCCATTCCCTCCATGGAAATGGTCCGCATGGTCAATTCGGGGACCGAAGCTACCATGAGCGCCATCCGGCTGGCCCGTGCCTTTACAGGGCGCAACAAGATTGTCAAGTTCGAGGGATGCTATCATGGACACTCGGACAGTTTTCTCATCAAGGCCGGTTCGGGTCTGATGACGGGCGGAGTGCCGACCAGTCCGGGAGTGCCGGAATCCGTGGGCGGACATACCCTGGTGGCTACCTACAATGATTTGGCATCGGTGGAGAGGCTTTTTCGGGAAAGCGGACCTGATATCGCCGCGGTTATTGTTGAGCCGATAGCTGGCAATATGGGACTGGTAATGCCGGACCCGCAGTTTCTTCCCGGCCTGCGCAAAATTACCGATTTGTATGGTACCCTGCTGATTTTTGACGAAGTGATTACCGGCTTTCGCACCTGTTTTGGAGGGTTCCAGAATATCTGCGGAGTTTCCCCCGACCTCACTACCCTGGGCAAAATTATCGGCGGAGGTCTGCCAGTGGGTGCCTATGGCGGCAAAAAAGAGATTATGTCCCGGGTGGCTCCGCAGGGGGATGTCTATCAGGCAGGAACCCTTTCGGGAAATCCGCTGGCCATGGCGGCCGGTGTGGCTACCCTGAAGATACTGCAGGAACCGGATTGGTATGAGCGCCTGGAGGTCATGACCTACCTTCTGGCCACCCGCTTGACAACGCTGTTCGAAGAACACGACTTGTACTACACCATAAACCACTTTGCATCCATGTTCTGCGTTTTCTTCACCGATGCGGAGGTGGAGAACTATTCCCAGGTTATGACCTGTGATACCGAAAAGTTTGCCCGGTTTTTCCGGGAACTTTTGAATGAAGGTATTTACATCCCGCCCGCCCAATTCGAGGTGAGTTTTGTTTCCACCGCCCATGAGTTGGAGGATGTGGAAAAAACCATTACCGCCTGTGCAAGGGTTTTGGACCGATTGGAGCAGGGGGTTTAGATATGGAGGCTAGTTTTGACTGGGAATGGTTTATCAAGAAGTTCGAGCTTATCAGTAAGATTGACCTTACGGCTTACAAGCGACCGCAGATGGAGCGCCGTATCAACAGCTTCATGCGTACGGCGAATGTTGCCGACTATCGGCAGTTTATAGAAGCACTGCAAAACGATCGAGTGGTTTACCGAAAATTTCTGGAGCACATCACTATAAATGTTTCGGAGTTTTTCCGCAATGCCAGTCACTGGGACACCCTGGCCAAAGAAATCATTCCCATGCTGCAGCGGGGACGTAATGGACTAAAGGTCTGGAGCGCCGGTTGTTCCACCGGGGAAGAGGCCTATTCCCTGGCCATGCTGGCCAGAGATAATCATTTTCCCCTTTGCGAACGGATTCTGGCCACAGATATTGATAACGAGGTTTTGGAGAGAGCCGGGGCGGGACTCTATGCCAGCAAGGCTTTACAGAGTATGTCGGCTCATTATTTGAACCGGTATTTTGGCAGAGAGGATGAATATTACCGCATCAGCGATGAAGTGAAGAAGATGGTCCGGTTTGAGCACCATGACCTGTTGCGGGATCCCTTTGGCAGGGGCTTCGACCTGATTCTCTGCCGTAATGTGGTGATTTATTTTACCGAGGAAACCAAGCAAAGACTTTACCGGCGCTTTGCTGAGGCTCTGCGCAGCGGAGGGATATTGTTTATCGGCAGTACCGAGCAGATCTTCCAGTCAAGGGAACTGGGACTTCAATCTGTGGCTACGTTTTTTTATCAAAAGGTTTAAACCAGGAATCGATTTAGCAAAATCTTGGTCGACACCGATAAAAAAGCAGGAAAAAAAACGTGAACATCGAACTTTATTTTTGAATGGGCATGTCTCTTGGGGGGAAACATTCCTTTTTTCTTCAGGTCTAGGCGGTAAAATTGCCGTAGGCAAGAACATATAATATCCGTTCATGGGGGTGGTAAGCTACAACTGCAGTAAGTAAAAACCAGGTTATGGTTAAAGAACCCTGAAAACAATTAGTGAAAAGGAGGAATGAACTTGAAGGTTCTAGTATGTGTTAAGCAGACATTTGACACAGAAGCCAAGATCGAATTGAAGGATGGCAAAATAGCCGATGCCGGTATCAACCTGATTATTAATCCCTATGACGAAGTAGCTGTCGAAGGTGCCATCCAGTTGAAAGAAAAGGGTATAGCCAAGGAAATAGTTATTGTTGCCGCTGGTTCCGACAAAGCCATGGATGCCATTCGTACCGCCCTGGCTATGGGTGCTGACCGGGGAATACTGGTGCAGCAGGATACCGCTGCTGATGAGTTTGCCAGAGCTGTTGCCCTGGCTGAGGCTATCAAAGCAGAGAACCCGAACATTATTCTCGCCGGCCATGTTGCGGCTGATGATGGTTCATCCCAGGTTCCCACCCGCGTAGCTGAGATTTTGGGCCTGCCCCATGTTAATGTTATCACTGCTGTTGAAATTGCTGGCGACAAGGCCACCTGCACCAGTGAAGCTGATGGCGGAACTCAGGTAACCGAAGTAAGCCTTCCGGCGGTAATCTCCAGCCAGGTTAGCTGGAATGAGCCCCGTTATCCGTCCATGAAGGGTATTATGGCCGCCAAGAAGAAACCGGTTGCCACCGCAGCTGCTGCGGCTGCTGAGAACAAGGTAAAAATCCTTGAATTCAGCCTGCCCCCGGCCAAAGCTGCTGGTATCAAGCTGGAAGACGAGCCGGAAGTATGCGCCACCAAGTTGGCAGAGTGGATGAAGAATACGGTTAAGGTTGAAGTAAAATAGCTTTAAAAACCTTATTAAAAATAAAAGGAGGGTAATTGATGGCAGGGACATGGATATTTGTAGAACAAAGAGACGGTAATATCCGTAAGGTAACTTTTGAGATGCTCTCAGAAGCCAAGAAATTTGGCGATGAAGTAGCTGCTGTTGTTTTCGGAAAGGGCGTTGAAGCTCTGGCTCCCGAATTTGCCAAGTATGGTGCGGACAAGGTTTATGTTGTTGAGGACGATGTATTCGCCAACTACAACACCGGCGCTTATGTAGCTCAGATGGTAGCTATGATTAACGAGTTCAAGCCCAATGCAGTGTTATTTGCTCATACCTTCAATGGCAGAGATTTTGGTTCCAGACTGGCGCAGAAGCTCCAGTTGGGTCTGGCCACCGATGCTATTAAGGTAGAAGTGAGCGCAGGCAAAGGTGTATTCACCAGAGCCATCTATGCCGGTAAAGCCCTGGCTAAAGTTGAAGTTGCCGGTGAGCCCGTTCTGGGCACCATTCGCCCTGGCGTATGTGAAGTTGGCAACACCGCTGGTGCCGGCGCAGTGGTAAAACCCGCTGTAGCCGCTACTGCTGCTGATGTTTACCAGACTGTGAAGAGCTTTGTCCCCACTGTTTCAGCCCGTCCGGAACTTACTGAGGCTGATGTAGTTGTATCCGGTGGCCGCGGCTGCAAGGGCCCCGATGGAATCAAGCTGGTGGAACAGCTGGCTGACCTTCTGGGCGCTGCCGTAGGCGGATCCCGTGCATCCATTGACTCTGGCTGGCTGGGACATGAACTGCAGGTAGGACAGACCGGAAAAGTAGTTAACCCCAACCTCTATGTGGCAGCTGGAATTTCCGGAGCTATCCAGCACCTGGCAGGAATGTCTTCCTCCAAATTTATTGCGGCTATCAACACCGATACTGAAGCTCCGATATTCAATGTATCTGACTTTGGCGTGGTTGCCGACTTGTTCAAGGTTATTCCGACTCTGGTAAGTGAATTAAAGAAATAGTTATTTAACAACCGGGGGATGGTATTTACTGGATATACGTCAAACGTATATCCAGTAATAACCTTGTTTTTCGCTTGCTTATTAAGGAGGGAATTGGATAATGATTTTTGGATTTCACCCATTAGAAGGTGGTTACGATGTCCCGATGCGTGTCGTTGGGGCCAACATTCCCTACGAATGGCTTATTTATCTTATAATGCTCATCCCCGTTAGTGTATTTCTCTTTGGTTTCTGGAAGAAGTTGGAAGTTTGGCTCTTGGCCAAAGGCGAGATTCACCGGAATGACAAAATTGCACAGCGCATCTGGTCCTGGTTTGTTTTCTCCTTTGCCCAGGCGCGGGTAATAAGAAAACCGCTGGCAGGCTGGATGCATGCTTTCCTGTTTTGGGGATTTTTACTGTTATTCATGGCTGCGGGCATAGATGCTATGCACAACATGATTGGCTGGCCCCACCTGGAAGGCAATATTTATATTGGCATGTCGTGGATAGTTGACGTTATCGGCTTTTTGGGCTTAATCGGCATTATAGTATTGGCTTTCGTCAGATACCTCCAAAAACCGGAACGTTTGAACGATACCAAGTCATCTGATGGTTGGATTATTCTTTTAATTATTGCCATCTTGCTGACTGGCTACTTTATTGAAGGTCTTAGAATTGCCGCTCAGATCAAGCTGTCCACTACCCTGCAGCAGATTGCCTATGAGAGGGTGGCATCACCTTTCGGTTGGATGTTTGCCAGTTTCTTCGGCAGCATGAGCGTGGATGCGATGCTGATGTGGCATCGGTTATTGTGGTGGTTCCACATGGCCATCGCGTTCCTCTTTATTGCTCTGGTACCCTTTACCAAGCTCTGGCATATATTTGCCAGCATGCTGAACTATGCTTTCCGCGATCTGGAACCTTCCGCCAACCGGATGGTATATAATATCGAAGAAGCAGAAACCTTTGGCGTGGAGAATATCGAAGATTTTGGCTGGAAAGACCTGCTGGATCTGGATTCCTGTATCCGCTGCGGCAGATGCCAGGAAAACTGCCCAGCCTATAATACCGGTAAACATTTGAATCCCAAGATTACTTTGATTCAAAACATGAAAGCCCATCTTGATGCCAAAGCTCCGTATCTTTTAGCAGCCAAGGCCAGTGGAGCGGAAGTGGAAGAAATGGCTATGACTGAAGAGGCGGCGGCTGAAGAGGTTAATCCCATGGAACAGAGCCTGCTCTACGATGTAGTGGGCAGTGAAACAATTTGGGATTGCACCAACTGCCGGGCCTGCATGGAGCACTGCCCCATGTTCATCGAGCACATTCCGAAGATTGTAGAAATGCGCCGCAACCTGGTTATGTGGCAGGGTGACATGCCTGGTGAAGCCCAGATGGCCTTTACCAACATGGAACGCAACTACAATCCCTGGGGTGTGGGCTGGGCCGGTCGTGCCGGATGGCTGGAGGAAAGAGGCGTCAGAGAGATGGTAAATCTCCTGCCTGAAGACGGCAAAGAGTTCGAGTACCTGCTCTATGCCGGATGTGCCGTATCCTTCGACGATCGCTATAAGAGAGTGGGAGAAGCCCTGGTAAGATTGTTGAACAAGGCCGGAGTAAGCTTCGGTTACCTGGGAACGGAAGAGTATTGCTGCGGCGACTCGGCCCGGCGTCTGGGTAATGAATATCTTTACCAGACCCTGGTGAGCCAGAACCTGGAGTCCTTCAACAATTATGGGGTTAAGAAAATAATCGTAGTTTGTCCGCATGGATATACTGCTCTGAAGAATGAATACCCGCAGATGGGTGGCAATTATGAAGTATATCACTACACTGAAATCCTGGCCAAGCTGGTAGCTGAAGGCAAACTGAAACCCAGCAAGCCGCTGGGCGTAAAGATGACCTATCATGATTCCTGTTTCCTGGGACGGCACAACGGGGTCTATGACCAACCGAGAAAGGTCCTCAAGGCTGCAGGCGGACAGGTTATTGAAATTGAAAAGGCCAAGGAATTTGGCTTCTGCTGCGGCGCCGGCGGAGGACGCATGTGGCTGGAAGAAGAAGCCGTACTAAAAGATGGTATTCAGTACAAACGCATCAATGACACCAGAACTGACCAACTGCTGGTGCCGAATCCAGAAATGATTGTCACCAACTGCCCGTTCTGCCTGACCATGATTGCTGACGGTGTAAAAGCGGCTGAAGCCGAAGAAAACACCAAGGTATTCGATGTGGCTGAAGTACTCTGGAAGGCTATGGAGTAAGGAAGATAAGCCTGAACAAAGCCGGTCTCTGACAATCGCAGCTTAAGGCTTAAGTCAAAAGAGTATATTATTAGGCAAAAAAACAAGACCCCGGAAGGGGTCTTGTTTTTTTGGAAGTAAGGGGTGAGGAGTTATTCTTGCCTACTTTTCATCGGTGGTTGCGGCCACCGGGCCGTGGGTGGTTAGTGAACAAAGATAATTTTCATAAATCTTGATTATTAAACCCCCAATCATGATAAAATACAAAATAACAAAGAAACGGACAACCGCAGCTGCATCTGACAAAAGGACAGACCCATTTATTCGATCGGAAAGGTGACCGTCCCCATGTCAGGTTTTTGATGGAAGGGGCGATTACAGTGAGACTGGCTGTTTATCCGGGGAGCTTTGACCCGGTAACCAATGGACATATTGATATTTTGGAGAAATCGAGCAAGATATTTGATGAGATTATCGTAGCGGTAATACATAATGTCACCAAAAAGGCCCTTTTCTCCCTGGACGAACGGGTAAAGCTTATTGAGGAAAGCACCCGGCACCTGAGCAATGTCCGGGTAGACGCTTTCAGCGGACTCCTGGCCAATTACCTGGAGGACAAGCAAGCCTGTGCTATAATACGAGGTTTGCGAACGGTGACTGATTTTGAATATGAGATGCACATGGCCATGATGAATAAAAAATTGATACCAAATATTGATACCATGTTTTTCATGTCGGACAGCCAGTACACCTTTATCAGCTCCAGTGCGGTAAAAGAAGCCGCCCTGCTGGGAGGGGACGTAGGCTCACTGGTCCCCCCTGTGGTAAAAACCGGGCTGGAAGAGAAGATGATGAACGATGGTTAAACTATTGTTCAATAAGGCACAAGTAAAAAAAGCGGGGGCGGTTAGAATATACTGCCCAGCGCCAGAATAAGTCCGGGCCTGTCCCCTGACTTATAGTGATTATTATAGTGTATAATAGCAGCCCTCTCCGGGAAAAACCTAATAGAAGAAAAAAACAGGCTTTCCTTAACGGGAAAGCCTGTTTGATACAAATAAAAAGTAAGATTCTACTGCAAAAAGTTATTAATATTCATTGGCTTGTATAAATATACCGCTCGCAGTCTTCGGCAAGCGAAGAGCAGAAGAGAAAGGGAATAACCCCTCTCCCTCCTGCTCTTTGGCTTATTTGCCAGACAGATCTTCGGGGGTGTTTAATTCGCGGACCTCGCCGCCTCTTATACCCCTGGGGCCGTTGCCGCCGCCGTTCCTGCGCCCGCGTCCCCTGCCCGGATTAGGGCAATTGTTTCCGCGACCTACCGAACATCTTCCTCTGAGGCGACTAGTTCCAGCTCCCCGTTCCACAGGACCGGTTCCGTCTCGATTAGGCATCAGCTTCCACTCCTCTCTAATTTTAAACCACATTCAACTGTCCAATAATATTTTCCCAGAGGGGAAAAAGCATTTTGCGCAGTTCGGGATTAATAGCTGGGATTTGGGCTTTGGCAATAGATTCAGCAATAATGTCGCTGAAAGGTATTTTGCCGGCCAGGGGCAGGGAGTTATTTATTGCCCAGTTTTCTATCTCCCGGCTGATCGGGGGATTTAGATCCCATTTATTGATAATTAATACGCCTTTTATGCCCCGTAACTGCATTAACTGCTGAACGCGCCGCAGATCATGAAAGCCGGAAAGGCTTGGTTCGGCAACCAAAACTATCAGGTCAACCCCCACCATGGAGGAAATAACCGCACAACCGATTCCGGGCGGGCCGTCGGCAATAATAAGCTGGACCTTATCCATATCAGCCATTTTACGCGCCATGTTTTTAAGCTGAGCCACCAGCTTGCCGGAGTTTTCCTCGCCCGGTCTCAAGTCGGCAAAAAACAAGTTCTGCTTATTTTGATTGAATATTCCCTCAAAGCAATGCCACGAAGACCGCGGTTGCATGGCAATGGCTTCCGCCGGGCAAATCTTCTCACAGAATCCACATCCTTCACAGAATAGCGGCAAAACCCGGTATTCCGGGCTGATAGCATCAAAACGGCAGAGTTCCGTACAAAGGCCGCAAGAGATACAGGATTCCTCATCTATATGGGCGCTATATCCAGCAGTAAAATGGTAGGCCCTTACATTTTGCGGCTTTAAGAGAATAGGTAAGTTGGAGGCGTCAACATCATAATCACAGGCTATACAATTTCCTGCCAGTTGTATAAAGGAAGAGGTCAGCGCGGTTTTACCGGTACCTCCTTTGCCGCTGATAAACAATATCTCCTTCATGATAACCTCCATCTCGCCGCTACCTTTGGCAATACAAATATTAATGAATAAATGCTTTTCATGATAAGGCCCCCTTAATCTGCCTAAAAACATCGCTTAAGATATCACGCAAAACGGGCATGGCCTCCAAAGGATCCCGGCCTTGCATATAAGCTTGGGCCAGTTCCACACTAAAGGGAATGCGCCCCAGGATAGGAACCCCGGTTTGGCCGGACAGGGCCGCCAGCTCTCCATCTTCCCCCCGCCAGCGGTTTATCACCAGCCCTCCGGGTATCCCCAGCATTTCCATAGCTTCCAGGGAGAGTTCCAGATCATGCAAACCAAAGGGGGTAGGCTCAGTCACCAGCAGGCAATAGTCACTGTCTCTTATGGACTCAATCATGGCGCAGGTAGTTCCGGGAGGACAATCAATTATTCTCAGAGCGGCTCTTTCCCCCTGCTTTTTTACTGCTTTTATGAGCGGCGGACTCTGAGCTTCCCCGATATTAAGCCGGCCGGTCAATACTCGGCCATGCTCCGGTAAATGGGCCTCTTCAATAACCCCGATAGGGTGCTCTGTTTCCTTTATGGCCGCGAGGGGACAAAGATAAGCACAGGCTCCGCAGGAATGGCACAGCTCATGGAAAAGCAAGACTTTTTCGTTAAGTACCAGCAGGGCATTAAAATTGCATACTTCGGCGCACCTTCCGCAAAAATTGCAATAATTATAGTCGATTTCGGGTACTAAGCGGCTTACATCAGCAGTTTCTGGGGCCGAAGCCATTAATACCAATCCCGCATTGGGTTCTTCCACATCAGTATCAATCAAAGCTGAATTCTCATCACCCAGAATCCGCAGCAGACAAGTACTTACCAAAGTTTTCCCCGTACCACCTTTGCCACTGGCGACTGCTATTTGCATGTTTATCTCCATTCCTTTCTTAAGGCACAAAACGTTATGAAAGAATCTCTTTCAGACTTATCTCCTTTCTAAATACTTATCAACTGTGGCAGTCTCCGGCATGGGCATGTTCGGAGCATACTTCTCCGCTGCTTACCAACTCGCCTTTTTCAAAACGAACAATAACATCATCAATCTTGCCGGATATCCCGACAATTAAGTGAATGCCCTGGGCAGCAAATAGATCCTGAGCTCTTCCGCCCATGCCGCCTGCTATAACCAATTCAGTGCCCAGTTCTTTCAAAAAACCAGGCAGGAAACCGGGCTGGTGCCCGGGATTGGTTACTGATTTTAATGTTTTGGCATTCGTATCATAAAGGGTAAACTCTTCACAATGCCCGAAATGGGCACAAACCATATCTCCTTCTTTAGGAATGGCTATCAACATAATAAACTACCTCCACTAACTAAATCTTATTAAATAGAATTTGGCAATAAGCCAAGACTCAAGCATTAGGAGTCAATAATTCATGTAGCTCACCAGCCTCATAGCTTTGGCGGGCTGCTTCAACCGTTTTCCCGCCGGCGCCGGCAAACACCTTTATCCCAGCTTCCTTCAATGCTGCATAGGCTTTAGGCCCCACCCGCTGGGAAATAACCATCCCCACATTGTTTTGTATCAGAGCCTGAACAGCTCCTGTGCCTGCGCCATGTTCCGCCTCAGGTCCGGTATTGGCTAGAGACTCATATTGCCTGGTTTCCGGGTCCCAGAGCATAAAACACTTACAGCGTCCGAATCTTCCGTCCACTGGAGAGGATGGGGATGAATCGGCGGAACAAACAGCAATTTTCTTAGGCATTCTTCTCACCACCTTTCAGATTGGCAAGCAGCCGACAAGTGCTTCCCGATTAAGGGATACCAAGGCATCTAGCCGATAATAGCCGGCAAGGCATATGTTTGCAAAGCGGTTTCCGATAATGAACATATGCCCATAATCTTTATCCTAATAATATTTCTCCGGACACAATTATGTCAAGCAGTTTTAAAATATTTATAAGTTTTATGGAAAATAGCTGGGAGCCGGAGGAAGGTTTTCATTATAGAATGAATAGGAAGGGGCGAGTTCCCATCAGGTGGGGGTCACTGATTAAAGCGAACGCAAATAACAAAGAGATGGTCACCCCGGGCTGTGCCGTTGGGGCAGATACATGGACCTGCCCCGTTTGTTTTATTGCATCGGCATCTGGAAATTCTGGGACTGCTGTTGTTGAATGGCCTGCAATCCCTGGTCAAAATATTGCTGTTCACCCGGGTTTAAAACGAATAGAAGCTGCTGTAATTGACCTACATGGCGCCTTTCTTCATTGGCAATATGAGTGAGTACCTTTTTCACCCTTTCATCAGTAGTAGCCATAATATGAGCTTGGTAGCCGATGATTGCCTCCAATTCACCTGCAATATCAACCCTTAATGCCTGTATTAATTCCTCATTGGAGAGGGGACGGGGTAAATTAGCTACAAAGGGATCACCAAGTAAAGCCACATCTCTCATCCTTTCTTATTTTTATCTAGTTTGTCGTTTCCGGTGGCAATGTATTCATGACTGCTCATTTCACTTCAAATGAACTTATCTTCGTTATTACTTTTTCCTTATTTCTGCAAAACGATATAGTATGGAGAAGGATTAAAGTGAAAGCAATCGCCAGACATGGTAAACTATTAAAGATGCTTTTTACCCAAATGCAAAATTCTGCATGGGGAAGGAGGTAAATATAATAATGTTTGATGTTTTCAACTACGAGGATATAATTTGTGCGCGGGGCAGCAGGGAAATGCCCTGGAAACCTTCTTTTCAAATGAATGTCTATTATTATCTTATCGATGGCTTGCTAATAGATAGTGGACCATATTCTCTGGCAGAAGAAGCCATAGAGTTTTTTAATGCCCATAAAATAGAGCAGATATTTTTATCGCACATCCATGAAGACCATGCCGGAATGGCCTACTGGTTGCAAGAAAAGATGCAAGTTCCGATTTATCTGCATGAGAGTTCTCTGGAAGAAGCCAGGCAAGAGCCTGAATTAGCAAAATACCGGTTGGATATATGGGGTAGGAGAAAGCCATTCAACGCCGAGCCCATAAACGATACAATAAAAACCGGAAGCTATGTTTTCGATGTAATTGATTCACCCGGGCACTACCCTTATCACAAAGTATTACATGAAAAAAATAAAGGTTGGTTGTTTTCCGGTGATCTCTTAAACAATCTTAAGCCAAAAAGTGTTATGTTTGATGAGAATATGAATGAAACTATATTATCAATCAAGAAAATATTGGACCTGGATTTTACTACGGTATTTTGCACCCATAGCGGTATTCGAAAAAACGCCAAAGTATTATTTCAATATAAGTTGAATTATCTACTGGAACTACAAAAAGATATTCAGACATTAAGAAATAGAGGATTTACCAATACGGAAATTGCTCAACAGCTTTTTCCCGGACCTGACCCCATTGGCAGTTTATCAGGAGGAGAATTTTCTCCTTATTATTTAGTCAGCACTCTGTAAAAGCTTTTATTCCATATATCTAGGCAAAATACCTCAATTGTCTATTTTCTCTCTTTTTGGACAGATTCTTTAAATCTAATAAGAACGTTACATAACTCCCTAATTTCACCTAAATATTCATCCCCCAAAAACAATGCCGTATTTCTTCTGCAAAAATCGAATATAAATACCATAGTCAAGCAATTAACCAGCAGCAAATAAAACTGTTTGAATTGTTGGGGAGATGGTTTATATGGGAGAGCAAGGGCGCGAGTTTCGCACTGTTCGGGGTTATCAAATTAAGCAGCAGGCAACTAAAACTATTACCGCCAGCATGGAAGATTATCTGGAAATGATCTACCGCCTGGCTGGTAAAAAGGGATATACCCGTATGGGTGACCTGGCATCAGCCCTTAATGTGCAACCTCCATCGGCCAGTAAAATGGTACAGAAGCTAGCGGATATGGGTTACCTGCAGTTTGAAAAGTATGGTGTGATAGAACTAAGCAAAAAGGGGCAGGAACATGGGCAATATTTGTTAAAAAGGCATGAGACTCTGGAACGCTTTTTAAGCATTATAGGGGTTAAAGAGCAATTGTTGGAGGAAACTGAAAAAATTGAACATTATATCAGTCCGGAAACTATAGGGAAAATTATACTGCTGGTCGAATTCATGGAGGATAATCCCGAATGGAAACAAGCTTTTTACGACTTTAAAAAGCATGAGGGTTGATTAACCCCCATGCTTTAATATTTGAGTTTATCCTCCTAAAGCACAAAAGCGATGCAAACCCATAAGATGACAGGCAGCGGCACCGGTGGTGCCGAAGAAGTATACCGGCTTCTGTTTACAATACGCAGTAATAGTGGAGTTTACCACGGTACTGCCCGTAGCTGCAATAACATCGCACCATTCCAGCACTTCATCGGTTGCTTCATAGCCTTCTACCTGTACACCTGATTTGATCTTCCCAATATTATCAGGATCCAGGTCCACCACCCGCAACGGAAAAAATGCCGCCAGTTTTTCCAGCATCGCAGGTTGATAGCCAATAAGGGCTACCCGGGGAATGCCAAAATCTCTTTTTATTTGTTCGACCAATTCGGCAGCACATTGCTCAGGCTGCTCGTCATGACAATGAACGGTCCTATCAATCAAGCCCAAATAGCGGCATACAGCATTCATACTGGCTATTAGCACCGCCCGGTCAAAATTGTTTGTCAACAGCATATTCAATACTTGTTGTAAGGTTCCCTTGAAATTACCTGCCATGTCGGTAAAGGCTTGTCCTTTGGCGCCTTTGAACTCAGCCTGCATTAACTTCTCTTTACCTTTAATAATAGGAAAATCCTGTCTTTTGGGTTTTCCTATGGCCTCTTCCGCTGTAAGCGGCCGGCCGGTGATTATAATCTCTTGTTCCAAAAGATTATTGTCTTCCACTATCTTTCGAAATCGCTTCATAAGCTCAGAATAGAATTCTTCCTGCATACTCATTTGTAATCATTCCTTTCTTGAACCCCAATAATTTATAACGATGTGAAAAATGTCCCCTGCTTCTTTAAGCGGTCAGGTTCCTATTAACCAAACAGGCGGCGGGTTCAAAGCTCCCGCCTCGTTGCAGCAAGGTGTTGAAAATGCTCCGCAGTATCTTCTAATGCTTAAAATTTTAGTGTATATCCTGATTCAGATTCAAGCCCGAGTTGCTGCTTGACGTTATTTTATGTAGTTACTGTCTCCCGTCAAGATTTAAGCTTTCGGAGCAAAACCCCAACATACTCCAGGAAATCCTAAAACAGTTCCATCTGTTTCTGTTGTCCCAATCGTCGCAACGCTTCCGGATCATGATCCTGGAAATAAGCATGCCGTATTTCTTTGTCTGCTGCAATCAGGTATTTATCCGGACTGGTGCTGGGCCGCAAGCGGCAGCTGTATACAATGGGAAAGTAATCACTGATAAATTTACCCTCAGCCAGAGCAGTCAGCGCAACAATCTGGAAGCCCAGTTGTTCAGCAATAAAGAAGACCGGATCCAGAATATGCTCACTGGAGGCCTTGCCGAAGGGATTATCCAGAATAACTGTACGGCTGCGTTTCACCCTTGGGTTTACCGCCTGCCGTTTTTCGGCCAGGTAATTTTGAATGCCCAGGAATAAAGCCATATTCTTACTCCACTTTTCTCCTCCTGACCACTGGTTGGAGCTCTCCCAAGCACTGGGATAACTGCTGACCTTGCCATCAGCAGTAACCTTGCGGCACTTAACCTTGATATTCTTTCCCTGCATGACATTACTCAACAGCTGCGGGGCTTGCAGCCATTTTTCAATGTCTTTGTGCATGAGAGCATAGTTTTCTTTTCCGTTTTCATCACGGTAGCGGTTCTCCTCAATCTGATTGAGCATCCAATCTACATGCCTGCGCAGCTCATCCTTGCCTTCCTTTTCTTCCCATTGCGGCACATCAAATTGAAATATTTCCTTCCAACTATCCTGGACCTTAACCCTGGTCTTACGGGGAATAGCCCGCAGCTCACCCGCCATAGTCAGCAAATAGCTGTGTATATGATTAATAAACTGCTGCAACTGACGATCATGTTCCCGCATATCATCCTCAGCATGGCGGATAGCCAGAGCAATGCGGCTGCTCAAACGATTCTTCCATTCCCCTACTTCCTGATAATTATCCAGATATTTTAACCCGTTCATAACCATCCGGCGCAGCTTAATATCCTGCAATTCCTCCCGACAGAACTGCCCCAGGCGGCTTCTTTCCTGTTCCAGCCCGTCCTCAAGCTGATTGAGGTGGGCCTGTTTATCTTCCAATTCTTTTATATAACGTTCAATTATAGGCATGGGTCGGTAGCTAAAGTCCTGCGCCACCGAGGAGGGCAAATCCACATAAGCAATGTCATCCTGCAGATATTCATACCGTTCATGATAGCGTTCCAATTCTACCAGAGCTTGCTTAAACATATCTTCTTCTGCCTTTAAAATGATGGCCTGCTCATCCAAATAGTTTTGTTTGCTTTGAATTTCCTGGTACTCCTGATCCAGCTCATCTTTGACCACAATAAGCGATTGGCTAAAAACAACAGCCTGGGTAAATTTTTTATAAAAATCGCCTTCCTGCTGGTTAAAACGATCCTGAGCGATAGCATAGTCTTTTTCCGCCTGCTTAAACCCGGGCTCCAGCCTTTTTAACTGCTGCTTAAGTACTTTCGTCTGCTGAATGATTACATTAATTTCTTCCTCGCCGCCAGGAGGAAATATGAAGTCTTCATCTATTTCAGTGTCACATTGGCGCCGCTTCCGTTCCAGGTTTTTTTCACTATCATTTCTGGCAGTTCGGGCCTGGTTCAGCCGGTCTTCCAGCTGTTGCCTGCCTTTTTGCTTCTGATGCAGGACATCCACCAAATCCCGGCGCTCGATTTCCAACAAATCGCGACTAAGTTTGCTTTCCTGAGGGATAGCCGAATTGACTTCCTGGTAAAGTGGCTGCTCTAGCAAATAGCGTAATTCCTGTTTAATCATCAGCAATTCCTGCTGCAATTCCTGCTTTCTCCGTTCCCCTCGCTCCTTTTGCCGGTTTAGCCGCTCTAGTTCCTGTTCCCGGGCCAACAGGAGCTCCTGACACTGCTGTAAATCCAGTTCGGCTTTATCGCGCTCGCCGGTTTTACGGATATAATCCTGCGCTTTCATAATCCGGTTGCTCAAGTAGGCATGTTCCTCACTTATCTCATTGTTCATTTTGCTCAGGCTATCCAGCCGGGTATCTATCTCCTGCAAACGCTCTTCCCGGCTGCGTATACCCTGATCCAGCTCTACCAATTGTTCCCGGAGTTCCTGCCAGGACTGCTGTACTTGACAAGTTTCTTCATAAGGATGCTTCTCCCAAAACTGTAGCAGCTGTTTCCTGAACTCTTCCATTTCCTGCAGCAAGACTTCCTGCTGCCGACGTTCAGAACTGGCATCATGCGCCTTCTTCTCCAATTCCTGTTTCCAGTTTTGAAAGGCTTCTGAAGACAGATTTGCTTCCCAGTTAGCTGGAAATACCCGCCTTTTCACCTCTGGAGCTTCATGGGATGGTTCACCCCGGCCGTCCAGTATGCTGCGGGCCTCCTCCTGGGTAAGGATAAAAACCGGATGAGTCAGCATCATTGCCTGCCGCCGCAGACGGGCCAGGAGATTATTGGCTTCGGAGGTCCCACATACCAGACTAATTGCCCAGAAGGGGTAAAGCGAGAAATATTCGCTGACTGAATATCCCAGTTGTTGGGCCGCTTTCTCAACATAAACCGCCCCTGCCTCCAGGTAGGTAAACTGCTCCCGCCAATCATCAATCCAGGTCTCAACCAGCGGGTCAGCGCTATAATAAATGCTGGACTCGTAAAACGTATGCAGGGCCAGAGCCTGGCTTTCCTCCAATATGGCCCGTTCCTTATGTAAACGGAGATTTTCTACCGTATCCTCAAAATGATTTATTACGGTGGTTTGCTGGGTATACAAAGAATGAACAGAATAAAGTTCGGTTTTCAATTCTTTCATGCGCAATAAAAGGCTTTCCTGCTCTTCCTGAATACGCTCATTAAGGTCCTTAAGACTCTGTTCCTCACGAGCGTAGTTTTGTAATTGCGGACGCAGCTGCGCCAGTTCTTCCAGCAACCGCCGCTTATCCTCTTGTAATTTTCGAATCAGACCCTGATTTTCCAGGCGATTGCGCTCTAACTCGGCCACTCGCTGTTCCCATTTCGCTTTTTCCTTTATGACCTCTTCCTGGACCGGGTTGGCCAGAATCTGACTGGCAATGCTCTGTATATCATTTTCCGCTTGAATACGCTGCTGCTCAGCCTGTCCCTTTTGCTCCCGCAGTTTGTAATAATGGTTCTGCTGTTCCTTGTGATTTCTTTCTATTTCCCGTAGTTCCCGGTTTACATTATCCAGTTCAGCCTGACTCTCCTGCTTTTGCCCATTCAGTATCTCTTCTTCCTGCAAATAACAGTAACGCAGATACCCGGCATTATTCTTAATTTTTTCTTCCAGGTTTCTTACATCAGGATCAGCTGCCAAATTCCTTATCTGCTCGGTATAGTATTTAATTTCTTCATCACTGCTGCGAATCCGCGCCTTCAATTGAGAAATCTCCAGATTCTGCAAGCGGCTGTTTTTTTGATCATATTCTTCGTGTTGCTCTTCATATTCTTTACGCCGCTCTTCATAGATTTGACCGGTATAATCCAGTTCCTGCCGACGACTGGCCAACTGGTAAGAAGCCTGCTTTCTTTCCCACTCTTGCCGCTTCTCCTGCAACCGGGTAGTCGCCTGCCGCTGTTCTTCCAGCCTTTGTGCGACCTGCTCCTGCTGTTGGGTCGCCAATTGATATAGCGACCGGGTATCCCCTTTTACCTTGAGCAAGGCCTGCCGGGCTTCATCATAAAGCGCATAACGATTAACATAACTGTTGATTTTCCTATCAACCTGTTGACTCTCTAAGATTTTATCCCGTAATTGCCGGTGTTTTTTAAAATGCTCCCGCTGCCTTTTAAAGGTCTCTACGAAATCTTTGGTTCCGCCACCGGCCAGAGCCTCTTCCACGGTGGGAATCAAGAGTTGGTTAACCAACTGGGTGGTAGTGCTGCATCCGGCAAAAAAACCTTCCACCGCCCCTTCGGCAGCATTGATCCGGGCTACACTTTTCCATTCCGAGTTAATTATTTTAAAGTTATCTTCAATATAACTCTGATACTCCCGATTGCTGCTAAAATAATGCGCATTCAAATGGTTGCGGCTCATATACTGGTAGTAATCTGCTATTTCCTCTTTGCTGGAAGGCCTGCTCGGGCCGTTCTGCCCCTCGCGCACAAAAGGCAGCCCCTCCAAAGAGTGTTCATCACCAGGCCCATATTCGTACACATATTTGTAAGAGTCCATACCTTCTTTGCTATGAAACAGGGTCACGGCAGTAAGGGCGTATCGTCTGGGCCTATCGCTGATAAGCCATTCAACCGCCAGATGAGCGGGACTATTCTCCAGAGCAAAGGTGTCTTTGGCTTTACGTTCCCCCAACAGGGTATGGGGCAAAACTGTCTGCAGAACCGCCTGAACCAGTACGGTTTTGCCTCCTCCATTTTCCAGCAGGATTACCCCGTTATAGCTATCAAATTGAAAAATCACATCATTATAACGTTTAGCCCCATTTTCAAAGACTAAATTGGTAAATCGAATACGAGATATAGCCGGCATTACTTTCTCTCCTTATCCGGGCTGTTCCGGTAGATAAACTCCAGTATATTCTGGTTATGTTGTACTTCCATGTAATAGCGCTGGATAATGGTTTGCGCTTTTTCGGTCAGTGTCACTTCATCCTCGCCGATATCCCTGATTAAATCCTGCGCCTCCAGAAATTTTTTAACCGTGTTCAAAAACCCTAAACGGCTGCGGGTGCGGGCATCCTGGGCTTTGACCTTCTCCTTTAAATCATCCAGTGCATCCCACTTATCGATCACCTGCTGCCAGTTATATTCCAGCTCGGATTCCATTTTCTCCAGCTCTTTGGGGTTGATTTCCTTTAAGGCCAGCAGACGCTCATTTAATCTGGTCAGCCAATGATCCAGGGTCAGAAACTCGCGGGTAGCTTCCATGGTCTGGTAGCTATCGTAGAATTCCCCAAACAGTATGATAATAGCTACATACATTAGATAAATATCGGCATTCACAGCGTACGCCGGTAAATACTGATCTTTCAAGCTCTGGTTGGACACATGAAAAGGTGAGCTTAAGGCCAGAGGAATAAGATACAGCTGATCTCCGGCAGATATTACCGTACATTCAACTTCCTGGGCAAATTCCTCCACCAATCCCCGCACCACGTCATCGGCCAGGTAAAGCCGCAAGGCTTCCTTATCGCCATAGCCCTTAAGCGCAAGCCTGGTATAAAGGCGAAAGGCTTCCATAACCTGCTGTTCTTCATAGAGCATTTTTTTCCTTCTCCAATCTTAGTTGCATGTTACGGATACTGTAACGTGCGGTAACTTTCAAAACTTCACCCCGCTCCACCACGGTCAAACTCCGGGCTTTACCCGTGAGAATGGCCACAGCTTCCCCCAGGGTACTTTCCTGGATGCTTTCCAGGTCTTTGTCTAAATTAATGGGTGAACGCTGATGCAGCAGTATCCAAAAATCATAAAAGAAACGCTGCTTAAGCAGATGTTCCTGCCCACTGTTATAGCAGTAATTAACCACTTCCTGCAAATATATTTCCTCCCCTTCTCCCAGGGCTTCAAGAACCAACTCCATAACCTGGCGGTAATTCTTCCGCCGGACTGCTTTCTCCCGGGCCTGCAGTTCTTCATCCCGGGCTTGCAGGAATCCCTCGGTTTCCACATTTTCCTTACGCCGCTCCACTCTCTGCCGGGCGAATACGGTCAAGGGCGACCACTGTTCTCTGCGCTCCAAAAACAGAAACGGCTCTACCAGGGTGCGAGCGGCAGTTAGGGGCAAGGGGGCAGCCAGCAGCTGCTCGGTAATTTCCTTTTGAAAATTAAATGAATCAATACCGGCAAAGTATAAAGACTCCTGGGCAGCCTGCAAGGCGGTAGTCTTTAGTTCGATACTCTCCCTTAATAAATTCCCGTGTTGATTATGCACTTCGAATAACTCGACATCAATTCTTACCATGAGTTCATAGGTCTGCTCGTCTTTGGGCGTCTTTCGTTCATAGCTTAAACGCTCCCTGGTCTCACCGACAAAGACCTGCAGCTCTTCGAATTCTTTATCTTCACGACTAAGGCGCAGGTTAATTTCTTCTATTATATCCCGATAACGCTGATACGTACTCTCCGACACAATGTTGCGCTGCACCTCATGGCGAATACGTATTATCCTTTCTTCCAGAGTCTCAACTGCCACCCGCATTTCATCAATCTGACGCAATGCTCCCCAGAACTGCCCTCTTTCCAGCTGCTTGCGCAATAGCAGCTGATTTATGGAGACCTGAAACTCACTATAATATTCCCGGGTGGCAAATACCAGTTCCAGGCCTTGATCAGCCAAACTGTAATACTGGGTAGAGCTTTTAATATCACGCCGGTCTGCTTTTAAAATAGAGATGAAAATAGTATCTTCCTGGCGGGTATGCCAATCGTAAAAACTGCGGGAGTTTCTTTTCCCACCCGGAGGACGAAATACGTCAATAATATCGCGGGCCAGTTTTTCATAGCCTTCGCTATCCAGATCCAGTTCTCCCTGATTAATGCTTTGGAAAAACTGGGCCAGTTCCTTAACCCCGGTCTTGTGATTGCGCAACAGCATATTTTCAAAGAAAAACAGCAGGGTAAGTAAACCCAGGCCGAAATAATCAATGGGTCGATTGCTATTATCAGTAGTCTTTTTATTCTCCAGCCGAAATAAAGGATCAAAAATGGCTAGCCGCTGCACCCGTTCGCGATAATTAGCCGTAATATTTCGCGCATCTAGCTCCACGAAGCATCCCTCCATATTGCTCCCAGCTCCGCGCGGCTCAGGGCTTCCTGCGGATAGTAACCGCCATTACCCAATATATCCCTGATTGTTTCCTGTTCCGCAAAGGAAAAATAGGTCAGGAAGTGAGCCAGAGCCTCCTCATTACAAACCTGGGTTTCTTTGCCCCGAGCTGCCGGTTTGGATAATAAAGCACGATAAAACGCTATCGCCGGAAGAGCCAGATGCCGCATGTTCAAGCTATGCCAGATACTGATTCCTTCATAGTCCAAATCCCCAAAATAATAAATGCAATGCTCACGGTTTTGCAAACTTAACTGTTTATCCAGCATGATGATATCGGCGGTAATCTTCCAACCTGCTCCATAAATCAAGCTATAAAACATCGTATCCGGTAAATATTCCAGCAAAGCATGAAAAGTAGCCTTGTTCTCTACCACCAGATGCAGGCCGGTTTCGTCCCTCTGGGCATGCTGAAGCTGGTTTACTGCCAGCATCAGAGGATCAGGCAAATATACAATATTCATAGCCGACCAGATTCCCACCCTCTCCAGAAGCTTCTTGCCGCCTTTTTCGTCAATCCATTTTTCATCCCCCACCAGAGCATAAGACCTTTCGGGAGCGGTAGCCTCATCATCAGGCAAGCCCTGCTCTTTCAGGAAGCGGTTTATATGTTGAATATAGGGCAGGTCGTTTTCCCATTCCGAAGCCGCCAGGCTATAATATGCCTCTAGTTTGATTAAGGGATGCAGGATAAAATGAAAACGCTCAATTTCCTGCAAGAAATCAGCCGGGATTTTGGACTGGATTATACGGTAAGCATTGGCCAGGGGGATGGGTTTCTGATTATAGCCTTGCTGCTTCACAGCCGTTAATATTCCTTTTTGCTCCAGATCATTAATCAAGAGCGCAAAATCTTCATAGCTGGCCTGTCCTCCCACCAGTTGCTCCAATTCACTTAGTAATATAGTTTTCTTTTTACTGGCTTGAAGAAAGGATAGAACGGTATTATCCATAACAGTCGGCTTATCCTCTCACAATTTTTCTTGTCTCGCGGCTCAAGGGGTACCGCGCTAATCTCCCATCCATGGGAGACAACCTTTAATAGTGACATCCGAAGACATCAGGAGCACCCGCAGGGTGTTGCATCCATGCTTCGCCAACGCTTGCTTTGCATATTTATG
>ENA-UOOK01002486-UOOK01002486.1-fermentation-metagenome-genome-assembly--contig:-NODE-2486-length-22592-cov-18.484892_pt1 | contig 22592 bp, 30 predicted proteins | sample MGYA00245777_ERZ724023 | MGnify/ENA primary metagenome ERZ724023 (study PRJEB28704, sample SAMN03018312) | fermentation metagenome | biome: anthropogenic terrestrial biome; feature: soil...
CTTTCATAGATACTCAGCTACTGTAATAGCCTGTACTCTAATTATAGGAGGATATAGGAAGAAATACAACAACCACAAGAAGCGAGGTGAGATAAGTAGAAAGTTTATTGAAAAGACTAACAATAGACCGACTAAAAATTCTATATGGACTTACAAAAGTGGAATTGTTCCTATTGGAGGTTTGCCGTTAGAATACTATGAAAATGAATTATTTATAAGAACTGGAAGCAAAAAAGGCTTTCATGATGATGAAGGGTAGGAGGTGCAATATGGAAACTAAATTAGTATCAGTAAAACAAGCAGCTAAAATGTTCGGATTTCCATTGCAAAAATTATATGCACTTATTGATGCCAGAGAGGTACCTTTTATACCGATCCAAAATCTTTCAGGTACTGTAACAAACAAAATAAATACTAAAACTTTTGCAGAATGGCTCAATGATATGAGTGAAGAAAATAGAACTATTTAAAGGAGGTCTAAACAATGACAAATGAACAGGCTATAGAATATCTTTCAGAAAGCACAGTAGAACATAAAATAGACGATTCATTTGCAGAAATGCACAACGAAGCTATTAGCTTAGCAATACAAGCGTTAGAAAAACAGAAAGTAGCTAGAGATTATTTAGAACAACTAAGAAATAGAAATGAACATTTGGCGTTAAAAATAGTTGTGGAAAGTGTATTAGAGGATATTTTAATCGAAGGTGATAACAATGCTATTTAAGATCACATCACTAATCATCTTAACTATTCTTACATTAAGACAAGCTATTATTTCAACTTCAAGAAGTACAAGCTCTAACGATAACAAAATGGCTTTGATATTATTTCCGACTCTGACAATGTGGCTCATGGTCCTGGGGGTGATATAGGTGGCTAAAAACAAATTTGAAGCATATAAAAATGTAGGACTATCACAGAAAGCAGAAAGAAACTTCAATATTCTAAGGGGCGTTGTGATGGGTTCGTTGTTAGAAAATAGTGATAAAAAAGAACTATGTGAATTCCTTAATGACTGTGAGGAATACTTTGCGGGGGAGGATTTGGAAGATGAGGATGACCTATAAACAAATTAAAAATCTCATTAAAGGCAAGACACTCAAGGAATACATTATTTCTAATATGATTTATGCGGGGACTAAAACATTGATTTAAGGAGGCGAAGTAAACGTGGAAGGTACAGTAACTATCAGCCTTAAGGATTATGAAAAATTAAAAGGAGAAGCTGAGAAAAGCGACCATTATCTTGAATTGGCTGCAAGAAACGTTGAATTGTTAGAAAAGATTGCAGAGTTTCTTCACGGTGAAAAAATAGCAGAAGGTTTAGGTAAAGAAATAGATAAGGAATTAGAAAAATGGTACGGATATACGGATAAGGGAGGGTTGTAAAATGTGTAAGGAATGTAAATGGTTTCAAAAATACAATGGGTATGCTGGGTATTGCTCAGTATGGGAACTTGACATGAAAAGCAATGAAGAGTGTGAAGATTTTGAGGAGGCTGATTAAATGAAATGTTTTGCAGATACAGAGAAGGGTTGTTCAGCATTAACTAAGAAGCAATGTGATGATTGCAGTTTCTTTAAAACCCAAGAACAAGTCAATCAAGAAAACAAACTAATTCAAGAAAGATTGATTCAAATTGGGAGAGTGAAAGGGGATGAATGACAAGGTATTTAAAGAAGCTGCTAGGCTAATCAAAGAAAATCCTAATTTGAAATGTTACGAGGCTATGATTGAGGCTAAGAAAATTCTAAAAGAAAAGGCTAAGGAGGATTCAAAATGAAACGAACTTGTAGCTGTGGAGAAATTCCTGGGAAGAAGACAATTTTACAAAATTATGTTGATGTAGGAATAACTACAGAGTTTCAAGACAATGGTGTATTTAAAAATAACAAAGCATTAATTTTAGAAAATAACTATTGCCCACAATGCGGAAAAGAGTATGAAAAAGCCCCTATCGCCGACCAAGCAAAATAGGGACTAAGAAAATATTTATTAATGTGATTATAGCACGAAAGGAGAATTTCATCAATGGAATATGTGAGTAAATCAGAAATGGAAATAACAATAAAATATTTGATTGAAGAAAAGTCACAACTTGAAAGAGACATTAGAGCAGGTGAAGAAGCTAAAAAGGCAATTGTATATACTAAGGAAAAACTAGAAAAAGTAATGTCTCAATATTTAGAGGGTTAATATGAATTGTCCAAATTGTAAAAGAGAAGTTGTATCAAAGAAAAATGCAATATTCAAATGCGTATGTGGAAGGACCTTAATGATAATTGAAATAAATAAAGTAAAGCAAATAGTTGATGTTACACCAGATAAGGAGGAGAAATATGGGTGAGATAAGATTATTAGAATTAAACCTTAGAAACTTTAAAGGTATTAAATCCCTGGAACTTAAACCAGGAGGCAGGAATTTATTTGTCTTTGGTGAAAATGCAAGCGGTAAAACTACAATAATGGATGCTTTTATTTGGCTGTTATTCGATAAAGATAGCTCTAACAGTAGTAACTTTAATATTAAGACTTTAGATATAAACGGTAATGTAATCCATGGGCTTGAACATGAAGTAATAGCAAAGTTAGAAATAGACGGTAAAGAAATAGAATTGCAAAAGACATATAAAGAAAAATGGACTAAAAAAAGAGGACAAGCAGAATCAGAACTTACTGGCCATACAACTGAGTATTACATAAATGGAGTGCCAAAGAGAATGAGTGAGTATAAAGATTATTTATCACAAATAATTGATGAAGAAACATTTAAGATTTTGACTAATCCTTTATATTTTAATAAGGCTCTGGACTGGAAGAAAAGAAGAAGTATAGCACTTGATATATGCGGAGAACTATCTACTGCAGAAATAATAGACCAGGATGAAAAACTTAAAGGACTAGAAACCCTATTGAATGATAAATCAATAGATGATCTAAAAGCTGAAATGACTGCAAGAAGAAGAAAACTTAATGAAGAGCTTAAATCCATTCCCTACAGAATAGACGAATTATCAAGGGAAAATATAGATGATATAGATCCTGTAGCTTTAACAAAAGATAGAACAACTTTAGAAGGCAAATTAAGTGATATTAAGAATTCTAAAGGTGTAGATTATGAGTTTCAGCTTAGAAGTGTTAGAGGAACAATAAATTTTCTTGAAACTGAATTAAAAAGGATAGAGCAGGAGCAGTCTCAAGAGTTAAGAGATAGATTGAGTAAAGCATATGAAGCCAGAAACCAAAGAGACAAGGAATTATTTGAGATTCACTCATCTATAAGTAAGATTTCTAGGCCAATAGAGACACTTGAGGATAAAAAGAGTAGAATTACCGAGAATATGAATCTGTTAAGAGAAGAATTTAAGAAATTGTCTCAAATAGTATTTGATGAAGAATCAACTATCTGCCCAACTTGTAAACAAACTCTTCCACTTGAAGATATTGAAGCTTTAAAAAATCACTTTGAACAAGATAAAGCAATCAAGTTAAACAATATTAATTCTAAAGGTAAAGAATTAAAAGCGGCTCTAGAGCAAATAGTTACAGAATCTAAAGAGTTACATTCAAGTAAAGAAATCCTTGATACAGAACATAGGGCTGCATCTGATAAGTTAAATAAAATTGATGAAGAAATAGAACAGGGTAATTTATATGGTTTAATTAAGTTTGGGTCTGGTACAGAAATTGTCATTCCAGCTAATAAAGTTAAATTATTGGTGAGCAGTGGTCAAAAGGTAAAGGCTGGAAAGACAAAAATTGGGGTGATAGAAAGTGAAAACATTTGTTAGAGATATAATTATGATCATAAGAAGTAATATTGCTAATGTGATGACCTTTTTAAATTTATCGTTAGGTTGCTTAGCAATTTTTCATACATTTAATGGGCAGTACTTGATAGCTACAATTTCAATAGTGGTGGCAACAATAATTGATCGTTTTGATGGAAAAGTTGCGCGAAAATTAGTTACCTCATCAAAATTTGGGGAAGAACTAGATTCTTTAGCTGATTTGGTATCTTTTGGTGTTAGTCCAGCATTTTTAATCTGGTCATTAATATTAATCGAAATTAAGTTTGGAATTATTCTTGTGATAATCTATATATCAGCTGGAGCTTTACGCTTAGCTAGATTTAATTGTAGCGAAGACAAGGGTGTATTTCAAGGTGTTCCAATTACGATTGCGGGCTTATTTATGGCAATACTGTCACTTATAATCATTAATTATCGGATTAATATTGTTGTAGTGGCTATCTTTATGGCAATTTTATCTTACTGTATGGTATCAACAAAAATAAGGATTATAAAAAAATAAAAGTTTTTAGATATTCAATCTAGTAAGGACTGTTTATTTTTTACAGTCCTTTTTATTATTTCAGCATTGCACATAATAATTATAGGACAACAAAAAGTTTCAAAAAATAACAAAAACGCTTTCCTAAAATTCAGAATGTGAAACATTGTTTCTTAATGGGTTAATTTTGTTGACTCTATAATTCGTTGTGATAAAATTTCATCACAGTGGAGGATATTTATGATAAGTGTATTAGTAAAGCTGAGAGAGTACTCCCCGCAAGCTAGTCCGACAGAAAAGGTAATTATTAAATATATATTAGAAGATCCTAAAAAGGTAACGAAGATGACGGTCTATACACTTTCGGAGATGACATTTTCATCGCCAGCTTCAATAATTAGGATGTGCAAAAAAATTGGCTTTAGTGGTTTTAAAGAATTTATAAAAGCATTAATTTATGAACTAGCTATGCGTTCAAATCAGCAAGAAGAGCATATAAGTGATATTTCAAAACAAGATACAATCGAAGATATAGTTAATAAGGTAACTTATCGGAACATAATTTCACTTGAGGATTCAAAGAATATTATTGATATTGATACATTAGGCAAGTGTCTCAATTTATTGAAAAACTCAAAAAGTATTTGCTTGTTTGGTATAGGTTCATCGCTTAACGTAGCTAAAGATGCACAACAGAAATTTATGAGGCTAAATAAAAATTGTAAATTAAATGAAGATTGGCATCTCCAGTTATTAACAGCTAGAAATATGTCAAATAATGATATTGGAATCATTATTTCCTATTCTGGGCAAACAATAGAAATGATTGAATGTGCTAAGGCAATGAAAGAAAACTATGTCAAAATAATTTCAATCACTAAATATGGTCTTTCTCCAATTGTAGAATTAAGCGATTACAACTTATTTGTAGCCGCACACGAATCAACATTTAGAAGTGGGGCAATGTCTTCGCGGATTTCTCAGCTTAATATAATCGATATCTTATATACTTGTTTTGCTAATACAGAATACGAGAAATCACTTGAATTAATAGCCAAAACCCATATACGAAAGGACAAATAATAGTGATTGAACTTAATAATATGTCAACTGAAAAAATTAACCCTAAGACGGGGGACCTGGATATCATGACGATACAAGAGGCGTTACTTGTTATGAATGAAGAAGATGCTACCGTACCACAAGCGATAAAAAAGGTTATTCCGCAAATAGAAGAGGCTGTTAAATTAGTTATTAAAGCATTTAAAAATGGTGGTAGGTTAATCTATGTAGGTGCTGGTACCAGTGGAAGATTAGGGGTACTAGATGCTGCTGAATGTCCGCCTACATTTGGGACTGATCCTAGTAAAGTAGTAGGCTTAATAGCTGGAGGTGAAAAAGCATTTTTACAGGCTGTTGAAGGTGCGGAAGACAGCAAAACACTAGCAGAAGAAGAATTAAAGCAGATTAAGCTAGCACCTATTGATATTGTTATTGGAATTGCTGCTAGTGGTAGAACACCATATGTAATTGGAGCATTAAATTATGCGAGGGAAGTAGGATGCAAAACGATTGGGATAGCATGCAACAGCAACTCTATGGTCGGAGCTTCAGCTGATATTGCTATCGAAGCTATAGTTGGGCCAGAAGTACTTACCGGCTCTACAAGGTTAAAAGCAGGAACAGCTCAAAAGTTGATATTAAATATGATATCGACAATTTCTATGGTGGGAATTGGAAAAGTATATAAGAACTTAATGGTTGATGTTCAAATGTCTAACGACAAACTGGTCAGTCGTGCCGTTAAGATTGTTACAGAAATTACCAAAGCAGATGAAAAAACAGCCTATGCTTATTTAAAGAAATATAATTCGGTTAAATATGCAATCTTTGGAATTATGGCTCGAATCGATGATAAAGATCAAATTGAGAAGATTTTAAGTAAGCATAATGGTAATATTAGAGAATCTTTAAAAGTGATTCAATAATAACCAAATTCTAACTTATAACTAAAAAAACATGGTATTATTTTACTCTATTTGATATAATGTGAATGAGGTATAATTAATGAAACATATTGAAAAAATAATCGGGATCGTCTTAATGGTATTTATGTTATTACTGGTGCTGGCAATGTTTTTACCAATCTTCACCCATGATAATATCTCTAATCCGATTTTAGCCACCGATGTTATCTTTGGACAAAAGTATCTATTTACTTTGGGCAATAATGTGATAGAGACTAAGTTTGACGCAAATTGGGTCTATTTGATTGCCTATTTAGGTTCAATATTACCAGTTGGGTTTTACTGGTTTGCCTGTAGTTATGAGACTAAACCAATTGTTAAATACATCGCTTACTTTTTAGTAACAGCCAGTTTCATTACTTCATTTGTTTTCTTGCTTGGTATGTATAACAATACAGCTTGGATTAGAACCGATATTGCCAATCCGACTTATGTCTATGCCAAAAACTTTGGTTATAAGATAGGCATTGGTTTATGGATGGGATACATTATTAGTATTCTTGGGGCAATAGGTGGTATGACAAGTTTAGTTAAAGTAGTTATCGAAGACAGTCTAGAAAAATAAAGTTAAAGGCTCTAAAGGGCCTTTTATATTATAATTAAAAATTAAGGAGAGATTAATATGCCAAATCCGCTATTATTAAAAAAATTAGCCAAACTTGCCGTTAAAGTTGGCGCAAATGTTCAAACTGGACAAACGGTAGTTTTAAGAAGCAACACTGAATCTAGAGAACTAGCACGTGAAGTTGTTAGAGCGGCTTATGAAGTTGGAGCAAGAAAAGTGATCATTGATTGGAATGATGAATTTGTCACTAAATATGCTTACGAACACCAAGACGATGAAACATTAAAAGAAGTACCAGACTACATTGTTAGTAAAAACCAATACTACGTTGATCAAAATGCTTGTTTTATTTCAATTACTTCACCAATGCCTGGTTTAAACAAAGATATTGACAGTAAGAAAGTTCAAATGGCTGGGATCGCTTCTCAACAAAAATTAGGTTTTGTGAGAGAATATACAATGGGAAACAAAGCTCAATGGACTATTATTGGGGCCTCAAATAAAATATGGGCCACTAAAGTATTTCCAGACTTACCTGAAGATGAAGCTGTTGAAGCGCTTTGGGATGCAATTTTTGCCGCATCAAGAGTGACATTAGATAATGATCCAATTGAAGATTGGAAAAATCACAACAAGCTTTTAAGAGCGCACGCTGATTTATTAAATAATTATAATTTTAAAGAATTACACTTTAAAAACAGTTTAGGTACTGACCTTGTGGTTGGCTTAGTTGATAACCATATTTGGGCAGCCGGCGGTGAGGTTGCCGCCAACGGGTTCTATTTTAATCCAAATATTCCAACTGAAGAAGCATTCACCATGCCACACAAGTTTATGACTCAAGGAAAAGTAGTCGCCACGAAACCGCTAAACTATAATGGGAAATTAATCGAAAACTTTTCAATAGAATTTGATCAAGGCAAAGTGGTTAACTTTCAAGCAGAAAAAGAAGTAGAAGCTTTAGAATCGATACTTAACTTTGATGATAACGCGAGATACATTGGGGAAATTGCCCTTATCTCTCATGATTCACCAATCAGCAACACGAACATTTTATTTTATAATACCTTATACGATGAAAACGCCAGTTGCCATATGGCCTTAGGCCGAGCTTATCCAATGAACATTAAAAACGGGATTGGAGCAGATGTTAAAGACTTAGAACCTAAAGGTTACAATAACTCAATGGTTCACGTTGATTTTATGTTTGGCTCAAGTGATATGGAAATTACGGGAATAACTCAAGACGGTAAGAAAATTAAAGTGTTTGAAAACGGGAATTTTATCATATAATTCTACATAGATTAATAAACGAATACAGCTTTGTGTTCGTTTTTTATTTTTTCTTGTATAATGGTTATTAATCTAGGATGTGATAGAGTGATTAGTAAGATAAATATGCGTTTGATGGAAAAAAGAATTAAGGGTATCCATTTACCAATCTTTAGTAAAGAAGATAAAATCAGACAACGTATCATCTTTTATGGAAAAGTTAAAAGGGTGGCCTTTAGAAATGAAGTTTATTTAATGGGGCTTCGTTTAGGAATATCTGGTTTTGTTTATAATGATAAAAAGAGCGTTGTTTTAGAGATTGAAGCTGAGCCTAATAAGATAACTTATCTCATCAATCATTTAAAAAGCGTATCTCGTTTTAAAATAACATTTATTGATATTACAACCATTGGTTTAAAAAATGAGACAATCTTCTATAAAACAAAAAGACCGTGATAGTCAACCAGTAAAGATTATCTCTATTTCGTTTTGAACCAAATGATAATTTAATAGTTTCAAAGTAAAGAATTAACCCGTAAAAGTGATAAGCTGGTAGCTTATTATTTTTAATTAGCATTAAAGAAAGCACACAAATGTGCTATAATTGAGTCTAAAGAGGGAATTTATGAAACTATTATTCGAAATATTTTTATCATTTTTTAAAATTGGTGCTTTAACCTTTGGCGGAGGCTATGCCATGATTGGTGTGATGCATAAAGATATCGTCGATAAAAAAGGTTGGATGACAAACGAAGAGATGCTTGATTTATTGGCAATTAGTGAATCTACGCCTGGGCCGTTTGCGATCAACTCGGCCACATTTATTGGCTATAAAAGGGCTGGATTTTGGGGTTCTTTTTTTGCGACATTAGGCGTTGTCTTACCCTCTTTTATAACAATCGTTTTAATTAGCCTATTTCTTCAAGCGTTTAGTGAAAATCAAATCTTGCACAATGCATTAAAAGGTATTAGTGCCGGTGTTGGGGTATTAATCTTAATCGCGTTGTTTAGAATCGGTAGTAAAGTTCCGAAAACTTGGCTTAATTTTGTGATATTTATTATTGCGACATTAATCGCTTTCTTTGATTTATTTTCATTAGTCTATCTTTTATTAGCAGGAGCTCTATTTGGAATCGTTTATGGGTTAATCCAAGCAAGAAGAGGTGATAAAGATGTTTCTTGAGATGTTAAAACTCTTTGCCATCTTCTTTAAAATAGGCTTATTCACTTTTGGTGGTGGTTATGCGATGATTCCGATGATTAACCAAGAGATGCTTCATAATAATTATTTGACTCAAGCTCAAATTACCCAATTTATTGGGATCAGTGAAGCGACACCAGGACCATTTGCGATCAATATTGCCACCTTTGCAGGATTCCACGTATTTGAAGGAGAAGCTTTATATATTCAACTTTTAGGCAGTTTCTTTGCGACCTTAGGGATCGTCTTACCCTCCTTCACTATAATATTAATTATCGCGATGTTATCGGATAAACTAATTAAGACTAAGCCTGTTCAAAACGCACTTAAAGTCATTCAACCAATGGTGTTAGGATTCATATTAGCGGCTTTTCTATCAGTGGTCTTAATGGCGATACTTGGTAATTTTAAGGTGAAAATTAGTTTTGACTATATTGCACTTATCATCTTTGTGGTAGTCTTTATCATCGGAGTAAAGTTTAAAAAAATATCCCCAGTTTATTTAATTTTCATTAGCGCTATATTAGGAATTATTCTTTATCAATTTATATAAAAAAGGACTTAGTTGAAGTGCACCCCAAAAAGTAGAACCTAATAAAAAAAGGTTTCTACTTTTTTTGTTTTCTTCTAGTAGTATTGTAGAACTCAATCCACTCATGTACTAAACCTATATATTCTTTTATGCTTGTGATATTATTATTATAGAGAGTCTCCTTCTTTAATAGGGAGTGGAAACTTTCTATTGCAGCGTTATCGAGCGGGTTGCCTTTTCTGGACATTGAAATCGTAATACGGTTGGCCTCGCAGATAGCTCTATACTCAGTTGAAAGATACTGAGGCCCTTGATCCGAGTGGAGGATGAGACCACTTGGATCTTTTCTTTTAATTGCGTCTAGTAAAGTGGTTATCACTAGCTCATTATCGTTTTGTTTACTGATATGATAAGAAACAACCTTTCTTGTTTCTAAGTCTAGTATTGTAGATAAATAGACACGCTTTCCATTAATAATTAAGTACGTAATATCTGTTACCCAACCAGGTTGATTAAAGTTTCTTCTCAAGATATTATCCTTAACATTTTCTTTAATATATTGTTTGGAATAATTCTTATATTGCTTGATGTATCTAGGCTGTAGACCATATTTGTTCATAAGTCTTAATACTCTTTTATGATTAATCTGATGACCTTGTTCTTGTAGTTCCTCCGTGATTCGTCTATAACCATAAGTTCGTTTTGATTGATCAAATACGTTTTTAATTATCAAATAATCATCGTAATCTTGGTCATAATAATCTTTGTATTTGTAATAGGTGCTGATACTGATTTCCAACACCTCACACATTAATTTAATTCGATATGTGTCTTTATATTTTGTGATAAAAGTCACTTTTTCTTTCGTTCGACCTCCTTCACATAATCTTGAAATTTTTTTAAGATTTCATACCGTTCCTTATAATCGATTACGTCGTTCTTTTGTCGGCCTCTTTTCTTATGAATAATCTCTCCATTGTTCTGTCTATATTGGTATATCCATGTAATTATAGTGCCTGCTGGTACATTATACTTGGTAGAAAGATAGGAATAACTATGTTTACTCGTTATTTTCTCGTTAATAACCTTCTCTTTAAATTCCTTAGTATAATTTTGAAACTGTTGACCTTGTTTAGCCATAAAAAACACCTCCTAATTTAATTATAATAGGAGGTGTTTTAAAATTTAATTTTTTTTGATTTTCTTTTTTTTATTAACTTACACTAAATAGGGTTCAGTCTATAGTTGTCCTTTTTTGTTAATACATAAGCTTCATCCTTATAATCTAAGATATAGGTAATATGACTTAAAATTTCATCTTTAATAATCTTTTCAGCAATGAATGTTTCAATGTGACGTTGGATGTAACGTTTGATTGGTCTTGCCCCGTATTCAATCGAATAAGATTCTTGTAAAACGTGTTTCTTTAAGGAATCTGAATATTCAATATGGATGTCTCGATCGATAAGACGTTTAGAAAGATCATTTAACATCTTATCAACAATTTTCACTTGAATATTAAAGTTTAATGGATTAAAGACAATAATTTCATCAAGTCTGTTAATAAATTCTGGTTTGAATGTTTCTTTAACCAAGGTTTTGACTTTCTCAATCCCATTTTCACTATTAGATAATAGTTCTTGAGAGCCTAAGTTAGAAGTCATGATGATAATGGTGTTTTTAAAGTCTATGGTTCGCCCTTGATTATCGGTTAATCTTCCATCATCTAAGATTTGTAAGAGAATGTTAAAAACATCTGGATGTGCTTTTTCAATTTCGTCAAGTAAAACGATGGAATAAGGTTTTCTTCTAACTGCTTCGGTTAATTGTCCGCCTTCATCATAACCCACATATCCAGGTGGGGCCCCAATTAATCTAGACACACTATGGCGTTCCATATATTCACTCATATCTAATCTGATGATATGCGTTTCATCATCAAATAAGTTTTCGGCTAAACTTCTGGCTACCTCTGTTTTACCGACACCAGTTGGACCTAAGAACATGAACGATCCAATCGGTCTATTCATATCTTTAATACCAGCTCTTTGTCTGATAATGGCTTCGCTAACTAACTTTAAGGCGTGATCCTGTCCAATCACACGTTTAGACATTTCATCTTGTAGATGAAGGAGCTTTTCTCGGTCTGCTTGAAGTAGTTTAGTAACGGGAATGTGAGTCCACTTTGAAACGATCTCAGCAATTTGATCACTAGATACAGTTTCACTAATAAGTTCATGATTTTTGGCTTGTTCCGTCATCTCAGTAATTTTCTTTTCAAGTTCAGGAATTAATGAATATTGAAGTTCGGCTGCTCGTTGGTAATTTGAATTATTGAACGCATTTTGAAGTTCATTTTTCTTTATTTCAAGTTGGTTTCTTAATTGTTTAGCGGCATTTAATTGAGATTTTTCTTCTTGCCATTTTTTCGTTATCACCGCTTGTTCAGCTTTTGCTTCAGTTAATTCTTCAACAATTTTATCTAATCGAGTTTGTGAGAGTGAGTCTTTTTCTTTAGATAAAGCACTCTTTTCAATCTCTAACTGCATAATTTTTCGATTGATTGAATCTAACTCTACAGGCATTGAGTCTATTTCCATTCGGATAGAAGCACAAGCTTCATCAACTAGATCGATTGCCTTATCGGGTAAGAATCTATCGGTAATATAACGGTTTGATAAGGTTGCCGCACTAACTAGGGCGTTATCACTAATATGAACACCGTGATGTGCTTCAAAACGTTCTTTTAAACCTCTTAGAATACTAATGGTATCTTCAACGGTTGGTTCATCAATTAAGATTTTTTGAAAACGTCTTTCCAAAGCTTGGTCTTTTTCAATATACTTGCGATATTCATTTAAGGTGGTTGCGCCAATACAATGTAATTCACCTCTTGCGAGCATTGGTTTTAACATATTAGAAGCGTCCATTGCCCCTTCAGCTGCACCAGCACCCACAATGGTATGAATTTCATCAATAAATAGAATGATATCACCATCAGAATCCTTGATTTTATTTAAGACAGCCTTTAGACGTTCTTCAAATTCACCTCTAAATTTAGCCCCTGCAACTAGGCTGGCTAAATCAAGCTCATAGAGTGTTTTACCCTGTAAACTAGTAGGAACATCTTTATCAACCATACGTCTTGCTAAACCTTCAACAATGGCGGTTTTACCAACACCAGGTTCACCAATTAAGACTGGATTATTTTTAGTTTTTCTTAAGAGGATTTTAACCATGCGTCTAATCTCTTCATCTCTACCGATAACAGGATCTACTTTACCGTCTTTAACCGCTTGAGTAATATCTCTTCCGAATTTCTTTAAAATATCTTTATCGTTGTAATAATCTTCCATTTGTGGGAACATATTTTTCACTCCTTTGGCGCTCTTAATGATTAAGTGCTAATATTATTATATCACGTTTTTTACAAGTGTCAAATAACTATACTATTCAACTCATTATTTTTTGGAAAAAGTAGACTCTCTTATGGTATAATGATTGAGCAATAAGGAGAATACAATGACAATTAAACGAATATTTATTGGGATAATTCTAACCACATTAACAATTATATTGAGCGCTTGTGAGAAAACTGTTTTAGAAGTTCCTGATGCGCCAACCAATCTAATGTTGGAAAACTCAATGATTAAATGGGACAAGAGTGAATCTGCATCTACTTATCAAATATTTTTAGATTCAGGTACTTATGAAGTAGTTAATAATGAATATGATTTATCAACCCATATTAATTTATTTACTAATCATATTGTAGAAGTATATGTTAAAGCGGAAAACAGTGCAGGCGTATCTGGCAAGTCTAATGTGCTAAGAGTTACTTATCAAGATGGTTTAATATTAGAAGAAGATATCGAACCTGTCATTTTACAGCTTGAGACACCTACAAACCTAGCTTTAACAAAAGATATTCTAGTTTGGTCTAAAGTAAGTAATGCGACCAACTACTCCATTAGCATTGGTGAAACATCAGTTGAGGTAGTGTTACCAACAACGAATTTATATGATTTTGAAGATTTGATTACAACCGATACAGAAGTGCGCGTTGTGGCGACTGCCGAAGATTATTTAGATTCACTAGAAGCTACGATACTGGTTTCAAAAGGCTACGATGGAAGAATTTACCCTTCTGGTAAAACACCGATTCAACCAGATAAGCTAGATTATATAGATTTTTATTATATTAATGATCTTCATGGCGCTATTGAACCCTCTGACGGTGAGTTAGGAATGGCCTATATCGCCAATTATCTAAACCAAAGAAGATTAGAAAATCCGAGTTTGTTTTTACTAGCTGGTGGTGACGTGTTACAAGGTTCAGCACTATCAAATTATTATCAAGGTTTATCTACGATTCATTTAATGAATTTAATGGGCTTTGACGCAATGTCCTTAGGAAACCATGAGTTTGATTGGGGCTTAGAAACGGTCACACAGTATTTTGATGGAAATCAAAATAATGGTGAAGCGGCATTTCCGTTACTGGCAATCAATGCCTTCAAAAAAGGAACTAAAGATTTACCTGAACATATACTACCTTATACTGTTATTGAAAGAGGGGGCTATAAGGTTGGAATTATTGGTTCGATCGGATCTAAGTTAGAAAGTTCTATTGCTTATTCAAGAGTAGAAGCTTATGAATTTAAAGACCCTTTAAGTGATATAAAAGATACGACTAGATATTTAAGAGAACACGATAAAGTAGATGTGGTTGTTGTGATGGCACATGATTTTGATGAGTCCTTAAATTATGACCTTGCCAACCTAACAGGGTTAGAATCAGTCGATGTTGTCTTTACTGCCCACACCCATCAGTATAAACTTGATTCTATCAACAACACCATTATTATTCAATCTGGTGCAAATGGACAATATCTAGGTCATGTTAGACTGGATATGAAAAATAGAAACAATTCCATTTATGAAAACCTTTATTATCATGAGGATTTTAATACACCTGATTTAATCATCCAAAACCAAATTGATATGTATAAATTGGAAACAGATGACTATTTTAATACGCCAATCATTCAAAATGGTTCAAGTATCGATAAATACACCCTAACTTATTGGTTAGCTGACTTAATGAAAATTAAAACAAACGCTGATATCGCATTACACAACTTTGGGGGAACAAGAGAGGGTCTTAGCTCGAATGAAGCAATAACATTAGGCAGATTATATGATATATTTCCATTTGATAATATCATTAAAACAGTCTATTTATCAGGAAGCGAAATTACTAGATATATTAACAATAACAGTGATTATAATGCTTATAGTACAGACATCACTTATTTTGAATCAAATAAATTATATAAGGTCGCTACAAACGATTACGTGTTTGATTATCCTTCAAATCCATTTACAAGTGGAACTGATCAAGAAAATACTGGTATTTTACTCAGAGACATGGTTCAAAGTGAGTTAGAACTACAAGCAATTATTTATTCAAAATTTAGTATCAATAACCCAATTCAAACCTTATTTGTTCCTGAAGTATTCTATTTCAACAAATTTGAATTCATAAATTAATTGACAAAAACGCTATATCTCGTTATAATGATATAGCGTCAAATAAGGCCCTGTAGCCAAGTGGTAAGGCTCGGCACTGCAACTGCCGCATCGTCGGTTCAAGTCCGGTCGGGGCCTCCAGTTAAGGTTTATATTGGTATTGCCAGTCGGATTTGAACCGGCTAAAATACCATTAAAATGACAAAAAACACTCTAAATTAGGGTGTTTTTATCTTTTTAGAGTAAAAACAAGGTTTAAGTTTAAATCCGATTAGAAGGGACATAGACACAGTAAATGTAATAAGTGAAAAGGTGTTGAGCTAAAAAATATTAATAATTATCTTTGATAATTTGATAAAAAGTGTTAAAATAATGTTAATAAGACGAATAAGCGAGGTTTGTTTTATGAGATATGATGTAACCATAAAAAAATTAAGAGAAAAGATGATTATTTCACAAAAAGAACTTGGTGAAATTTTAGGTGTATCTATTGTTACTGTCAGTAGATGGGAAAATGGTAAATATGAACCTACAATTAAGGTTAAAAGAAGTTTAAATAAGCTCTTTTTAAAATATGGTTTATCAGATTAATCTTCATAAACATTAGTGATGTTAATCAACATACATAGTATAATTACATTAGGGTGAACAAAATGGAAAATAAAAAATATTTAACAGAACAAATAATAACTTATTTAGGAAATAAGAGATCTTTAATATCATATATTGAGAAAGAAATCGTTATTATTCATAGAAAAATGAAACAAAAACAAACGGTAAATGTTGATTTGTTTTCAGGCTCAGGAATTGTTGCAAGAGTTTTGAAAAAATATTCATCTCATTTGATAACCAATGATTTAGAAAGGTATTCAGAAATTTTAAATAAATGTTACTTGTTAAATGCTTCTGAACTAGATTGGGATAAATATGATGAATATAAAGAAAAAATAGATAAAGTTATCGAAAATGAAGAATTTATAACTGGGGTAATAACAGAAGGCTATGCTCCTAAAAATGATGATAGTATTAAATTTGGTGAAAGAACATTTTACACAAATAGAAATGCGAAAATTATAGATACTGTTAGAAGCAAAATAGAAGACTTTGAAGAACCATATAAAACCATGTTTTTAGCACAATTGTTAACTGAAGCGTCTGTTAAGAACAATACCGCTGGAGTTTTTAAAGGATTCTATAAGGACTCTAAAACAGGAATTGGTAAATTTGGTGGAAATGGTGAATACGCTCTTAAAAGAATTAAAGGTATAATTAAGATTCAAAAACCCATTTTAAGTAATTATGAAACTAAAGTTGATGTATATAGAAAAGATTCAAATGAATTAGCAAAGGAATTGAAAAATTTAGATATAGTTTATATAGATCCACCATATAATCAACATCCATACGGCTCCAATTATTTTATGTTGAATTTAATAGTTAATAATAAAAAACCTGAAGAAGTAAGTAAGGTTTCAGGAATACCAAAAAATTGGAATAAATCTGTTTACAATGTAAAAAATCAAGCTAGAGATGAGTTTGATAAATTAATTTCTGATTTAGACGCAAAATATATAATTGTTTCATACAATTCTGAAGGATTTATAACCCACGATGAAATGAAAGCTCTTTTAGAAAAATATGGCGATTTAGAAATAAAAGAAATAGTATACAATACATACCGTGGCAGTAGAAATTTATCTGAAAGAAATTTGTATGTCAATGAATATTTGTTTATTTTAAAAAAAGGAGAAATGATCAATGTCGACCCAACATGATTCCTTAATGAGGAGATTCGAACAACATAAACCTAAGAATGAAAAATCGAAGATTGATGATAAGAATATTTATGAATCGATGGCAATGGTAGCAGATTATTTAGAGGAAAGATTTTCGGGACAACTAGATGATTATATAATAACATTTGATAAATCAATAAAAATATCCTACATGATTGGTTTAATAAAAACTAAAAAAATAAGGAATGAGTTCGATTATGAGTTTATTGATCGCACAATAGTTCCGGATGGAGGTGCTTTATTTTTAGAGAAAAAAGATGGAAGTTTTAAAAAACCAATTCTTATATCTGAAGTGAAAAGACAGGGAACAAATAAACAAAGAATGCAAAAAGGATTTGAAAGACAAGCTACGGGAAATGCAATTGAAAGATTAGGAAAAAATTTAACTGGCATCAAAACAATGATGAATCATGAAAAAATTACGCCTTTTGTATGTTTCGGGTGGGGAGATGATTTCGCACCTGAAGAAAAAACGGTATTGTCAAAGGTTTCCATGTTAAATGAGTTTTATCCTTTAAACAAAACGTATGTATTTAAAAAGGATGGAGATTCAAACTTTAATGATTTCTCTCCTGTTTCAATGTATTTCAGAGAAAAATTATGGTCTGTTGAAGAAATGTTTGAAATTATGAAAGAAATAGCAGAAACTTCGCTAAGATATTATATATATTAATTGAATAATTAGGTGATAACTAATGAAAACAAAAATAATTTATCCAATTATAATTGATAACTCAGATCTTCCAAATGCCGAAACGCTAAGAATTTCTTATTATAACAACAATTTAGAAGGATTTTTAAGATATATATTTATAGAAATTATTAAAAAAAACACTATAAATGGTGGTGTAATAAAACTAGTTGATCTTAAAAACAAATATATAGAGTTAATACAGCCTGCTCTAGTAAGTGCTAATGTGGACGCAACACAAATTTTCAAAAACCTAACTTCTTCTAATAAAGATAATACAACACATCTTATTAGAAGTGAAAATATAGGATGGTATTACATAAATTCCAGTAAGATTTATGCTGATGAAATAGAATACTCTGAAAGCAGCAGAAAACCTATTCCATTGCCAAAAGAACTAGAAAGATCTAGAACTAAGAAATATTTTGTTTATTATATTCCTGAACTAAATGATTCACCTATTTCAGTAATAGAAAGTATGTTAGAAAACACAAAAGATATATCTATGGATCAAATTTCAAATACACCATATGATAATATTGATTTTTCGCAAATTCCTGAAGATAAAGTTGATTATTTAGAAAGACAAAGGATATCAACAGAGATTGGAGAAGTTGGAGAAAAGTATATTTTTGAGAAAGAAATACAATATTGTATTGATAATAATATAAGCGAAAGCCCTATTTGGGTATCAAAGAAAACCGATAAAGTTGGATTTGATATTCTATCTTACAGAATTAGCCCAGACGGAACTGCTGTAAGAAAAATATACATTGAAGTAAAAACAACTAACGGTGGATTAAGGAGCAAGTTTTATGTTAGTTCCAATGAAATTAGAAAAAGTAGAGAAATTGAAAATTACGTTGTCTGTAGGGTGTATAATGCAAGCGATGAATTAACAATAGACCATCGCTATTACAATGGCTCTTTTGAAGATAATTTTCATAGAATTGAAGTTGATCATACAATGATTTATCGAGTTAGATAATTTAAATATAAACAAAGATAGATGTTAAGTATATAAAATAAAGTACTTTTGACACTACCAAAAGTATTGGGAGGGCAATTAATGGATATTAAAATACAAGGACATAAAAACATATTAGATTTAAATTTATCTATAACTAATAATAAGCTAAATGTTTTATACGGATTATCTGGAAGTGGAAAGACTTCAATTTCTGAAGCGTTAGTAAATTTAGACAGTAATCCCCTTTATTCACCTATCGGTTTTACTGGAGTCAAAGTGGTTGAAATTGATGGTAGTATTCCAATTCAGGATAGTATTTTAATATTTAATGACAAATCCTTAAGTTCTTATATAATTGACAGTGAGCAAAGAAAGGATACATCATTTTCAATATTAGTTGACAATGATGAATTGTTCAAAAAAGCAAAAGTCAAACTATATAATGAGGTTTCAAATCTGAGAGTACTAATGTCAGGTTATTCAACAGTATATTCTGATTTGCTTACATTGCAGAAAAAAACAGGCGCTGAACTTGCTGCTAAAAAAAATGAACTAAAACCATCTTCACCAATCAATAAAATTAAAAAACAGTTGTCTTCAAAAAAAGACACCAATATTTACAAAATGATTAGTATGATGGACAAAAACTTTCTAGATTGGATAATTACAGGAACAGAGTTTAGTAAATTTAGCGATAGTGTTTGCCCGTTTTGCTCGAAAAAAATTAGCGAAAAACTAAAAGCAAGACTGCTAAAAATTAAGACTTTTGATTCAAAGTCTATATCAAGTCTTAAGTTAACACCGGAAGAAGAATCATTATTGGGGACTGTTATTAATCACTCGATTAAATCTATTGATAATCTGCATAAAAAAATGATTTCCGTTGGGATTGCAATTAAAGAGTTTTCTGAAATGACTAAGCAAATAGAACTTTTAGACACAGATTCAAATCAACCAATACCTGATTTTTTGATGTCAGAAGAAACTTTTTCATTTTTCCCAAGTTTAAGGCCGGAAATTAAAAAAATAAATTCAAAGATAGTGAAGATTAATAGACTATACAATCAACTCAAGGATGATACAAAAGCGCTTTTACGTCAAAAAACAGATGCAATAAATGTACACTTCAAATCATTCGGAGTACCTTATGAAATTAAAGCAAAATACAAAAACTCGAGAATAGATGAATACGTTTTGTTTCATTCAAACGATACTGATGAAAATGATAGAACTGTTTGCTTATCAACAGGTGAAACAAAGATTATTTCATTAATATTATTTGTTTTGAAACATAAAAACAATTCAAATAAATTGATTATTTTTGATGATCCAATTTCTTCTTATGATGATTCAAGACGCATGAGCATTTTTAATTTTATTTTAAATCATTTAAGCAACAATACAATTTTAATTTTATCTCATGATCAACTTTTTAGTAAATTTGCTACACACTCTAAACAAATTAAAAAAATAGGAGATGTATATTACTTCGAGAATTACGATGGTATACCTAATCTCATTAGGATTAGTAAACAAGACTTCAAAAAAATTGACGAGTACATAAAACATCGTATTCAATATTCTACAACGTATATGCAACAAATAATAAATCTCCGATATTTCTATGAGGGAAATAAGAACAGAAGATACATTTATAGTTATTTATCGACTATTATCCATCGTGAACCACTGCGGTCTTCGTTTTATAGTAAATCTGAATCGGATATAATTAACGAAATTTACGCAGAGCATAATTTAATGCTACCATTTTTCAACTCAACTTTTTATAATTCAATAGATACTTCTGGTATGGCATTTTTTGAAAAAGCCTTTGTTATGAGAGAACTAACTAACACTAAAAACAATCAACGATTACTTAATGAACTTTCGTACTACATCCATTTGAACGGAAGAGAATTAGTTTCATTGGATCCATATAAGTTTAAGTGTGCTTCAAAGTACCTATATGACCATGTTCAAACCACTATTACAGGAACAATAAATTACATATAAGAAACAGCCGATAGTTCAACTCCGTTTGCTAGTAGGCATTGTCAACCCTAACTGCTTTGTACAAAAAAATGAGTGGGTAGCCATTTACCACAGTTATCACTATTTACTCGATTCTTCCAGATTTGGCAATTCATGAACAGCTCACTTTATTTAGCTCATAAATTGCCTTTCAGTTAAGGTGAAAGAGACTCCAAATGAGTACACTAAGAGTTATCATCCGGTTAATCCGGAATTTTCGGATAACTCTTTTTTTTCATCATGATATATTTGTTCGAATTCATTGGGAGACATGTCATTCAGTGTTTCATGTGGACGATAATCATTATAGAATTCAATATGTTTTGAGATTGCACTTTTGAGTTCATCATAGTCATTGTAGATTGTCCTATGGATTTCTATCTTTTTAAGATGTGAGAAAAAAGATCAATGATAACACATAAGTAATAAGTATTTCCTTGAACTTTAATAAATGTAACATCACATATCATTAACCAATATTGCTAGAGATAGGGAAAGCGCGTTTCCAAGCCCAGTCATTCAAAATTGGATGAGAAGTAAAAATAAGGTAGAATATTTAGGTGATTGGGAAAAATCATACAATCCCTACTTTAATTCCATTGAATTCGATAGAATTAACAAAGAGTCTGGACGTAATTCATTCATATTAACATTTCATATTTGGTAAGTGAACAATAACAAAATGCAGAACTAAAATACAACAAAAATCGGAAATGAAATACAGCAAATGGTGGAAATAAAGCTTGGAGAAAAAGGTATAGAAGAGGTGCAAAACATTTGCTTGAAATTCAAATATTATTGACACAAAACAACTTAAGAAAGCCTTCCGAATTGATCGTTGTTACAGGAACGCAAAGATGGTGTCTATGTTGTTCCTGTTGGCTGACTAAGTCCATGAAATAATATGTTTTAGTATCTTGATAAAAAGATAATAAAATTTATTATAACAGAATTTATCACGAAAATTTAGGCCACTATTTTCCACCATTTACCGTTATTTACCCAAACTCGGTATAAATTAACCAGTTAGTGACTGTCGCACATTTACCATTGTTTACCCACCGATACCCTTATTTACTCACACTTACTCAAACTTGGAATAAAATAACCAGTTAAGGTTTTTTGCCTAAAAAAACACGTCCCATTAGGGTTGACAGTGGCTCCAAAATAATCTTATATTGGTTACAGATATTGATAATAAAATACAAAAATCACCGATTTCTAGGTGATTTTTTGTATTTTAAAGCTAAAAAGTTTTAAGTTCGAATCCGTATAGTATTAGGTATTAAAACCTTGACTGAAACGGTGATACGAATACGAACTGGTAAAATTGATAGGGTGGCATGAATACGAACTCTCCTATATAGCTCAAAAAAAGAATTTAAAGAAAATAATTCTTTGATAATTTGATAAAAAATGTTAAAATTATGTTAATAAAGCGATTAGGTGAGGTTTATTTTATGAAATATGATATAGCCATTAAAAAATTAAGAGAAAAGATGATTATTTCACAAGAAGAGCTTGGCGAGATTTTAGGTGTATCTCTTATAACAGTAAATAGATGGGAAAATGGTAAATATGAGCCAACAATTAGATTAAAAAGAAAACTCAACGATCTCTTTCTAAAATATCATTTAATCGAATACAATTCAACGCTAGAGGAGAAAAAATAATGGCA
>ENA-UOOK01002487-UOOK01002487.1-fermentation-metagenome-genome-assembly--contig:-NODE-2487-length-22569-cov-13.613840_pt1 | contig 22569 bp, 20 predicted proteins | sample MGYA00245777_ERZ724023 | MGnify/ENA primary metagenome ERZ724023 (study PRJEB28704, sample SAMN03018312) | fermentation metagenome | biome: anthropogenic terrestrial biome; feature: soil...
CCTTTAATTCCCCCTCTCCAGCAAAGCTGGACGCAAGCAGTAAAGAGGGGGTCGTGGTTGCACTGCCCGCTTTCCCGCTTCCAGCTATCCACCCGACAACACACCTTTTACTAACCACCAGAAGCCCCTCAAAAAACGCCTGTTCAAAATGTGGCAAATGCCAATCGACACCCCCATCGGGATGCCGCCCATAACAAACGAGCGCAAAGGCGCATCCAGGGTCGAAGCCTCCACCGTACGGCGGGCATTGCCTGTGTTATCTGTAGATTTGAGGATCAGTCTCTCAGCAACTTTCATCGCATACTTATAAACCAACCGACCCTGCCAGGTTTTCTGTGCTTCCCAAAGCGTCGAATTGAGGTCAAAACTGCCCGTGGTCCCCAGAGGGTCGTTCACTTTCACTGAACCGGGTAAGCTTTCAAACTGCTCCAGGCTGAAATCGCCCGGATTCGTCGGAAGCCGATAATATTGAGGGGTCAGTTCCCGAAAGTCAGGTCCCCCAGGTGAAGCTTCAGCTTCAAGCTGAACCTCAGCGCTTAACGGCAACTCCTGGCTGCTGCTACCGACCCAAATTGTATAATTTCCGCCCTCAACCTGCCAGGCATGCGCCTCCGGGTTCCAGAAGGCAAAATCCTGGTAACGCAAACCAATTGCAACTTCTTTGCTCTCCCCTGGCTGCAGCTCCACCTTACAAAATCCTTTTAGCTCTTTTGCCGGATTAAAAACTTTGCCAACAGGTGCGCTGACGTAAAGCTGCACAGTTTCTTTGCCGACCCGATCGCCAGGATTGCTGATTTTTACCTTGACCAGCAGCTTTTCTCCAGGACGAAGCACCTTCTCTGAAATTTCGAGTTTCGCAAACTCGAACTGCGTATACGAAAGCCCATAGCCAAACGGAAATCGTACCGCTCTCCTGGCGCTGTCATAATAACGATAGCCAACAAAGATACTTTCAAGATAGGCTGTGTTGTAACGCTGCCCATAACTGGCGCATGAAGGCACATCCTCCAGGGCAAGCGGCCAGCTCTCCGCCAGTTTTCCGCTGGGGTTGGCTTCGCCTAACAGCAGGTCGAGACAGCCCTCCCCAAACGCCTGACCAGCCAAGCCAACAAACAACAAAGCGCCAACATCTTCCAGCCAGGGGAGGTTCACCACACCGCCGCCCTGCAAAACCACCACCAGGTTGGGGTGTATCCCGGCAAACACTTTGATCAGCTCGTTTTGAGCCGGCTGCAATTCGAGGTGTTGCCGATCATAGCCTTCGGCTTCATCATCCTCTGTCAAGCCAACCACGACAATTACTGCATCTTTACCGCGGGTTGCCTCGGCAGCTTCAGCCAGCAGCCCGGCGTTTTCATCAGAATTGACAATATCATAACCGGAAACAAACTCCCAGCCCAACCCCCGGGTTTTCACTGCCTGGGTCAGGCTAACAAGTTGAGTAGGATTGACGCGGCTGCTGCCGGAACCCTGGTAATGAGGTTTTTCAGCCAATTCCCCAACAACCAGGACATCCATTCCCTTCTTCAGTGGCAGCAAGCAATCAACATTCTTCAACAACACCGCCGATTCAGTCAAAATTCTGCGCGCCAGCAAGTGGTTTTCTTCATAAATCCCTTCGGAGGGAATTGTTTTTTCTCGATGACACTTATCGATCAGCTCCAAAAGCTTTTTCACCGCCCGGTCTACATATCGCTGCTCTACCTGTCCTTTTTTAACGGCTTTGAGCAATATCTTTTCCCGGTACCCTCCGCTTGAAGGCATCTCCAGGTCCAATCCAGCCAGTACAGCTGCCACCCGGTCGTCCACAGCCCCCCAATCGCTGACAAACAGTCCCTCAAAACCCCATTCATTCCGGGCAATGTCAGTTAAAAGTGCTTGATCTTGACAGGCGTAAATTCCATTAACGCGATTGTAAGCAGGCATGATCGTCCAGGGTTGTGCTTGGCGCACGACGATCTCGAAAGCTTTTAGATAAATCTCTCGCAGCGCGCGCTCGTCCACCTGGGAATTGGTAATCAATCGGCAAAACTCCTGGTTATTGGCGGCAAAATGCTTCAGGCACGCGCCCACTCCCTGGGCTTGCATCCCCTGCACGTAAGCTGCCGCCAATTCGCCACTGAGGAGCGGGTCTTCAGAAAAATATTCAAAATTTCTGCCGCAAAGGGGTGACCGCTTGATATTGATGCCCGGTCCCAAAACGACATCTACCTTTTGAGCGATCGCTTCCTTCCCCAGGGCTGCCCCCAACTCCCAAAGCAAATCGCGGTCAAAAGAACAGGCGCCGATTGCCCCGGTTGGGAAGCAGGTGGCAGGAAGGCTGCGGTTCAAACCGAGCGCGTCGGAAGCGTCCGGCTGTTTGCGCAGACCGTGTGGTCCGTCGTGAAACAGAATGGAAGCGATCCCCAGTCGGGGAATCGGTTTTGTTTGCCAGGTGTTTTCGCCAGAGCCCAGGGCGCATTTCTCCCCTATGCTCAGTTGTTCGAACAGTTCCTCTTTATTTTTCACACCATTTAACCTGGCGATCAGATCACTTTGGTAAAAAGGAGAATCGCGATAACAACAACAATAACACCCAGAGCGATCAACAGGTAAAAATTGCGCGCGGCGTCCTTATCCAGTCCGCCCAGTTTCGCCTCAAGGTCATTGCGTTCCAACGATAATGCCGCCAATTTTTGATAAGTCGCATCCAGCTTGTTATAGTCTTCGTGCAGAGCCTGGGCTTCTGGTCGGGCAGTGTCAACCAGGTTGCCTAACGATCTGACCATCGGGTCCATCCGTTCTTCCAGCTCCTGGGCTTCCTCATTTTTGTTCTTCATCTGCTTTTCCAAAGCGTCCCTTTGCTGGTAAAGGGGCTCGAGGTCGGTTTTTTTCTGGTTTTCCAGCTTGCGGATCTGCTCAGAAAGCTCGGTAACGCGGGAATTGAGCGTCAGCACTTCTGATTGCCTGGTGGGGATGCGCGCTGCCAGTTCAGGTTCAGAATTGCTGACTTCCAGCAAATTGTGAACCAGCCCATCAAGCTTTGTGTTCAATTTGCCCAATATCTCATCCCGGTCCGGATCATCTGTGCCTTCCCGGTTGATCAGGTCTGTTCGCGTAGCCTTTATGTTCCGCTGCAATGACCCTTTTTCATCTGACAGGGATTCAAGCTCATTTTCCAGTTGACGCAGCTCCGATTGGGCTGTTTTCAGTTTATTTTCGGCATCTTTTCGCTGGTTACCGACCACCATGATCTGATCGTCATAACTCCTGGTTACGTCATCCATCTGCGTATGGAGCAAATTCAGATTGTCCTGCAAGCTGCGTGAGTATTGCCCGATTGTCTCAATTTGCGTTTTGATGGCTTCGAGGTCTGCCCAGGGTTGTGCGTAGCTTGGGTCGCTGACCCCTGCTTTCCAGGCTTTCTGCCCCAGTTCTTCGATCTGACCGATGCGGGTCCGCTCGATCTTTTTCGAATCGTTAACCAGCTGCATGTCACGCAGCCTCCACTTGCCGCTTTGCGTGCCCGCCTGGACCCACTGCGCCAGCAAACCCTTGGTATAAAGCCAGGCAAGCAAGCCAATTAACGCCAGCAGCAGCACAACTCCAATAGCTACGCGCAGCCAGTTGGGAAACGCTCCTTCTTGTATCAAGGTTTTCAAAAATAAAGAGAATATCCTATTGAACATGATCCCTCCAGGGTGAGTTTGAGGATTGTTGAAATAAAGTATACCTTAACGGATTGGCGAAATCCCATCTAAAAACGTGAATATAGCAAATTTACCCTCCGTGCTATAATTTTGGGCACAGAGGCATCTATGAAATATTTAATTACCGGTGGAGCCGGTTTTATTGGCACAGCCCTAAGCAACCGGCTGGCGAGCCAGGGGCATCACGTCCTGGTGTTGGACGATTGCTCCGCCGGTGACCCGGCTGCTTTGCACCAGGAGGTCAAATTTACCAAAGGTAATATCTCCGATAAAACTTTGTTATGGACTCTTTTACAGGATGTGGATTGCGTCTTCCACCTGGCAGCCAGGGTTTCCGTGCCAGAATCGACGCTTTTCCCGAGCGCTTACAACCATGTGAACGTATCTGGAACGGTCACCCTGATGGAAGCAGTGCGGGACACCCGAATAAAACGGATCCTCTTCGCGTCTTCAGGTGCGATCTATGGAGATCAGACACAGATCCCTTATCAGGAAACGCTCGAGGTCAAACCGCGTTCACCCTATGCGGTATCAAAGCTTGCAGCCGAACATTACGTCCGCACAATTGGCATGCAGGCAGGGATAGAAGCTGTCTGTCTTCGAATCTTTAACGCTTATGGACCCGGTCAGCGCATCCCCCTTTCGCACCCGCCGATCATCCCCAACTTCCTGAAACATGCGCTTACCAATGGCTCTGTCGTCATTCACGGAAATGGTACCCAAACCCGTGACTATATCTACGTTGATGACGTGGTTAACGCGATGGTTTCCGCTTCCACCGCTGCAGGCATAGACCAGGAGGTGATCAACATCGGCAGTGGCGTCGAAACAAGCATCATCGAATTGGTCCGATTAGTCCGCCTGGTGACCGGCAGGAAACCCGAAGAAATCATCAATCCGCATAAAAGCGGCGGCACCGAACGGATGTGCGCGGATATCACCAAAGCTTGTGAAAAGCTAAACTTCCTGCCCATGGTACCTCTTGAAACCGGGCTGCGACTGACCATGGAAAAAGACCCCCTGCTCAAGACCGCCCGGAGTTAACGTGCTTGAGAGATCCTTCTACCAGCGCCCCGCGCCTCAGCTGGCTCCCGCTTTGATTGGCAAAATACTTGTGCGAGTGCAAGCTGGTCAACGGCTGGCTGGCATCATCACCGAGACAGAAGCCTACCAAGGGCAGGAAGACCTCGCCTGTCACGCCCGCGCCGGGCTCACAAAGCGTACGAGCGTCATGTTTGGAGAACCTGGTTATGCCTACATTTACTTCACCTACGGGATGCACTGGATGCTGAACATCGTCGCTGATCATATTGGTTCCCCTGCCGCGGTTTTGATCCGGGCTATGTATCCGCTCGAAGGGCTCGAACTCATGCAGCAAAACCGCCCCAACCTGGCACAATCACCAAACTGGCTGAATGGACCCGCAAAGCTAACCCAGGCACTGGGTGTCACCGGGGCTCTAAATGGCAGTGACCTTTGCCAGGAGCAGGGTACAATACATATTGAAGAAGGACCTCATATTCCTGCGAATTTGGTGAAAATCACTGCCAGGATTGGACTGGGCAAAACACCAGAACCATGGCTTTCGATGCCCTGGCGCTGGCAGGTTGATTCGTCGGATGCTTCAAAGTTAATTGAAACAGAAATTGGATAGGTATTGATGATATTTTCTAAAAAAAGAGAGACCCCAGCCTTTATTCCGGATATCACCCAAAGTAGAGTGACGTCGGTGATCGGACCGGGAATCAATTGGGTGGGGGATCTGCGCGGAAAAGGCGGGGTGCGCATTGAAGGGACGATAACCGGAGAGATCGCTATTTCCGGGCTGGTCGTCGTGGGTGATAGTGGAAAAGTGGAATGCCAGCAGCTCAAAGCAGACACAGTAATTGTGGCTGGTTGTGTAAAAGGTGATGTCACCTGCCAAAAGCTCGAGATCCGTTCTTCTGGCAAAGTCTGGGGTGATGTAGTGACAACCTCCTTTTCCAGCGAAGACGGAGCCTTCTTGCGGGGGCAAATGAGAATGGAAGAAACCATCGCCCCGGTGGAAGTTGACGAGAGAGAATAACTGACTACAAAGTTTCTATTTTCTTTATTCTTCATGGAAACGTAACTGGCGAATGTGAGCGTGGATCACAGCAATTCTCAATATGAATGTGTATAGATCTATAACGCAAAATGCAGTGGTGATCAGACTCCGATGCTGTAGGAATATGTTTCATATATGAACAGGGAGCGTCTGTAGGGGAACCATTATTGCCCGCTTCGCTCTCAGAATCATTACTACGATCTTCCGTAAATGAAAACGGGACGGCATGGCAGCCATCCCCTACACGCATAATTTTTCGTTCAATTGGAAATTGATAGCCAAAACCGCATACTGCTCTGTAGAGTGAGATGTTTGTACCGTCGAAGCGATATTGTTCTAGGGAACGTGGATTGTCCCGTTCCGGCGAAGCCATCTTTTCGTATGGCGAAACGTTTATACGGGCGAAGCGATGTGTTGTAGGGAACGTGCACTGCGCGTTCCGGCGAAGCAATCATTCGTAGGGGAGAGCTGCCACGGTCTCCCGCACTCCGGACCGTGACCCGGTTTCGTTTCTCCATTGTTATTGATGGGACGGTTGCCACGGCGTCCCCTCCCTGGGGGTTCGAACCGACTAACTGCTTATAAGAAAAAAGCGGGCGATCGGACGTGGTCCCCTACGTGGGGGTTCGAACCGACTAATTGTTTAAAAGAAAAAGCGGGCGATCGGACATGGTCCCCTCCGTGGGGATTCGAACCGGCTAACTGCTTAAAAGAAAAAAGCGGGCGATCGGATTCGAACCGACGAATGTTAGCTTGGAAGGCTAATGCCTTACCACTTGGCGACGCCCGCGGGCATCCCTCAATTATCACACATGGACCAAATAAACAATTCAGTCGGCAATGTATGAGGAGAAACTACAGAATTACATCTAATAGACGAATATTTACAACTTTTTCAAAAATCGGACATGAATTTACTAAAACTTATGTTCATTAATGATTAGAAACTAATACCTCCTGGACGAAAGAGAACATGATTTGTGGATTGAGATATATTTACAAAATATGTATATTATGGAAAAACCGTTGTGTCTACATCACTGATCTAATAACTCTTGATACTTTTGAATCAACTGTCTTTTCCGGTCAATCGATTCTTTCAAAGGAATTACATATCTGGATAATTCTTCATAACGACGAGTAATTAATTTCACTCTTATAGCCTTTTGTGCTGCCAACATATACATAAGTATTGAACTAACAAAAATGGCTACACCTAAGAAAGCAGTTGAAATCTTATCAGTGAAAATCCCAAGAATAAAAAAAAATATACTTACTGGAATACCAATCCACCAATATTTTCTATATTTCAATGCTATCCCAGGATTTTCCACTTCATACTTCAGCTGTTCATACTCAAGAGCCACTGGTCTTATCTTTCCACTGAGTTCTGCAATCTCTTCTTTTAAACGTTGTGTAGTCATTTCGGAGCCAGTACGATCTATACCGGTTTTAAGGTCATTTAGCGACTTCAGGAAAGGTATCAAAATCAATTCACTCCCAGTACTTTTTACTTGGTACCGGGTCCCACAATATTCGCATACAAAATCTCGATCAAACTGGGAATGGGGCGCTGTGGCTCCACAAGATGGGCAGGTGATCTTCACTGTTTGTTCCATTAATGCCTCGTATTTATGCGCAATAATAACATTTATTCATTAAATGATCCTGAGACTACCTGACCATCTAATTCCAAGTAAGTCAGGTAGACTTTACCATCTCCTGGCATTTCAAATTGCACCAAAAAGTTACTTCGAATCATTGCACCGAATGCGTTTTGAGCATCCACATAAGAACTCACTGTAATAAGTTCATGGTCTTTTGAAATCCTGTATTCATTTCGGCCGAAAACCAAGCCTGGAAATTGTGCGGTAGAAGGCGTTTTTAAAGCTGATTTTACAAAATTCTGTGCATATTCAATATAGAAGCTTTCGTCAAAAAGGTCATATGTATAGTCATCTATATGGTTAAGTACTCCACCAGCATCACGATCGTACAAAACTCGACTAGTACCTAAAATGACACCAAACAACTCATTACCATCAAAACTTAAAGTTGCTGGGTTACCGTCAACAATAATTGAATAGAACGTTAACGGTTGTAATTCCATCTGAAATGTCAATTCTTCGAATTTCGTGATACCTACTTTCTGTAGTTCGTTCATTACAATGGTCGCTTCTTCAATGTTCATTTCAACACCATCAACTAAGAGTGCCAAGCTTTTATCGCTGATTGGGGTGGCAGTGGGTATTTCAGTTGGTTCCTCAGTTTCTGTAAGCACTCTAGTGCTGGTAGGCACTTTGGTATTTGTAGGTCTTGCCTTTTCCGTAGCACGAAAATCAGCTTCTATTGTCGCCTTCACTGGATCTCTGGCTATTCTGGCTTTTTCTATTCCACTTGCGATAACCGAAATGAGTATGCAAAGAATCATTAATCCAAGAATTGAGAGAAATAAATATTTCCTCTTCCTCTTTCTTTTCTCGTTGACTTCTGCCAGCGAACTTCCGCAAAACCTGCATATGACCGCGCCTTTTTTGACTTTCTCGCCACAAAATGGACAACGCATTTCCGGTCCTCCCCTACTTACTTAGTAAAAATCTATTCATATCTAATAATATTTTACCATCTTTTTCATTTAATTTGTCAAATATGTAAAGAAATTTCTGGTAGTTTTGCCTGACTTTGGTATTGAAAAAAATTTCTAAACTTCCCTAAAATAACTTCCGAAACTAAGCCAAAAAATTTAGTGGTTTTTCTAATCACGCATTTCCCAAAGTTTCTTTCTCCATTCGGTGCTTTAGATTTGTGACTTTCATACATCCCGTTACAGCGGTTAATTTCAGTTGGAATGATTTTGTATTCAATGAGTAAGCGGGTAAATCTCTGAATTATTTGTTCCATAATACATGGATATCTTACCACAAGACAATACCCCCTCTTTTCAAGACAGTCTTAGTGAAATCACTCAATAAGTGTTGTTACAACAAAATGACCTTTGGATATGTTATTAGACCAACAGGTTTATAAAAAGCGGGCGATCGGATTCGAACCGACGAATGTTAGCTTGGAAGGCTAATGCCTTACCACTTGGCGACGCCCGCGTTTCCACTATTTTAGCCTAATTAAAGACTGTGTCAATCTTTCCGCATTAGTTCAAGGCTCACATCAACCCAGCAAAAGAGAAAAGCAAAGATTAATCAATGCGCTCAGCCTAATTACAATCTGACTACTTGATGACAATATCCGAAATAGTCAGCGTCCCACCCGAGCCGCTATCTGGTGCCCCAACCACGAGGGCGATGGTGATATAGGTTACTTCAGCAGGATCAACCCCAAGAAGGTTTTCCCTGATCTCTTTATCCAATTCGATACTGAAATCTTTGTAAACTTTACCAGAATCTATCCAGATATTATGGACGCGGTTCGTGTCCGAATTGTCTTCGGGCAAGCCAATCAAACCTCTGCTCGCCAATCCTCTCAAGCCTTTATACATTATCGGGGTGTAACCCAGGGCTTCATGATTGACATCCTCGTAAATCAGAACAACCATTCCAGATCCATAATTGTTATAGTTACTATAACGCTCTCCAGTCATTTTAAAAGTTGCGCTAAATGTCAGATTCAGTGAAGGAATAGGCAGGGTCTGTCTTAAGATCATAAAGCCTTTGCCAGATTGCTCCATTTGAAGTTCTCGATCAAAATTGCTATTGGCTGAGTTGGCAATCCTGATTTTGCTACTGCCGCCTTCATCAATCAGATCCCGAGCCCAAAACTCATAGTCTTCAAGGAAATAACCGTTCTGGACCAGATTATCCGGGTCTGGGGTGGCACTGGTTGGTTCAAAGGGAATATCGATCGCCTCTGGCTCTGATGTGTCAATTGGTTCAATAGGCGGCTCCGTTGGAGCGGGCGGGTCTATTATTGACTGCTCGGGTGTATCTTCTTGTATGATTTGAGGCTCTTCCAACACAAGACAGCCAGAGAGCATGATCGCCAGAATCAACACGAGCATGATATTTCGAGTTTTTTGAATCATTTTTCCTCCCGATAATCTAAAAATCTCTGTTATTTATTTAATAATTCGATTAACAACTCCCTTGTACGTTTAGGGTCAGCTTTGCCGCCCGAAGCGCGCATCACCTGCCCCACAAACCAACCCAAAAGGCTTTCTTTTCCTGCTTTATAGTTTACCACCTCATCGGGTGAGGCTGACAAAATCGCTTCAATTTGAACCCTCAAAGCGTCACTGTCGGCAATTAGCCCAAGACCCTCATCCAAAACGATCTGAGCCGGGTTCTTGCCGCTCTGCTCAACCTTTTTTAATATGCTCTTGCCTGTGGCAGCATTGATTTTGCCCTCATCAACCAATTGGATAATTTCAGCCAAAGCGGCTGGCTTCAAAACCAACTGATTCGCCGTTTTGCCCAAATCGTTTAGCATGCGTGAGAGATCGTTCATGATCCAATTGGCAACTGTTTTCGCTTCGCCCGGATAGGCTCTGACTGCATCCTCATAATAATCCGACAAACTGCGTTCGTTGGTCAGAATCTCGGCATCATAATCTGAAAGCTCATACTCTTCAACAAAGCGAGCCCGCCTTTCCATCGGCAGCTCCGGCAGTGCTTCAACAATAGCGTTGATTTCTTCATCGCTCAAGATCACCGGCAGCAGGTCGGGGTCGCGAAAATAGCGATAATCTGCCTCGCTTTCCTTCGACCGCATCATGGTCAGCTTCCCGCGGTCGGCATCCCAATCCAGCGTGTAGGATTTCACTATTCCGCCCGATTCAACCAGCTCAATTTGCCGTTTCGCCTCTTCACCAATCGCTTGCCTGACAGCATCGATGGAATTAACGTTCTTTATCTCAGTTTTGGTATTCAAAACTTCGCTGCCCCGCTCCCGAATGGAAACATTGGCGTCACAGCGTAGGTGTCCGCGCTCCATATCAGCTTCAGAAACACCGATCCAACGCAGCAATTGGCGCAGCTGGATCAAATATTGAGCCGCCTCATCTCCCGAGCGCAGGTCTGGCTCGGTAACCATCTCTACCAATGGCACACCGCAGCGGTTAAAATCGACCAACCGTGTGCCGTGCTCGATTTTTGTCTTGCCGGCATCTTCTTCGAGATGTAATTTATGGATTCTGACGTGCCTGGTTTGCCCATCGGGCATCTTCAGGTCCAGGTAGCCGCCTTTGCCAATCGGCTGGTCAAACTGGGTTATCTGATACCCCTTGGGAAGGTCCGGGTAAAAGTAATTTTTGCGATCAAATCTGCTCTCCGGGTTGATCTCGGCATGCATTGCTGCCGCCAACGCAGCCCCCTTTCGCACCGCTTCCTCATTCAAAACCGGCAGCACACCGGGCAGCCCGCTGCATACCGGGCAGATGTTGGTATTGGGCTCGTCCTCCCATGAGTCCGCCTTACACGAGCAAAAAATCTTGGTTACTGTATTCAGCTGGATATGAGTTTCCAACCCGATAATTACTTCATAATCTTTCATGCCTGCACCTCTCCACCCAGTGCCTGGGGTCTCACCTTTCGCCAGGCGTCATCCTGGGTTTTTTGCTCGAAGGCTCGTCCAATTCGCAAAATCATATCTTCGCAAAAATCATTGCCGATCAGCTGGATACCAATTGGCAGCCCGCCATCATCCAAACCTGCCGGGATGGTGACTGCCGGCACACCGGCATGGTTGCTCGCGACAGTCATCTGATCGGAATACTGCATCAGCAGCGAGTCACCAAAAACGTCTTTGCGTTTAAATGCCGTGGCGGCAGTGGTTGGGGTCAGCATCGCGTCCAGACTGAACTCACCAATTGGGTCAAAAACCCGGTCGAAATCCCTCCGAATCATCGCCCTGACCTTCAACGCGTGCTGATAATAGTCGGACGAATATCCCGCTGCGGATAAATACATGCCCATCAAAATGCGCAGTTTTGGTTCGGGTCCAAACCCCTCCGCGCGAGTTCGCCGGTAAAGTTCTTCCAAATTCCGCACTTCGCTTTTCGTACGATATCCATATTTAACCCCGTCAAAGCGATGCAGGTTCGAAGCTGCCTCAATCCGGGAAACAACAAAATATACCGGGATGCCATAGCGCGTGTTGGGCATGGGAACGTTTTCGACGATTTCCGCACCGGCTTTTGCAAGCACTTCGGCAGCTCGCAGCACGGCATCGTGCACTTCTTTCTGAATCGGTTCACGGTGAATCTCACCGGTCTCCAGGTCGGGGTAATAAACTGCTTCATAATCCGGCGAAAGCCCGATGCGCAGTCCCCTGACATCCTGTTCCAGGGCTTGCAGATAGTTTCCGACCGGTCGAACTGAAGATGTGCTGTCTTTCGGGTCCTGCCCTGCCATCGCCTGCAGCATCAAGGCGGCGTCGCGTACATCTCTCGAAATCGGACCCGGACAATCCAGTGAGGACGAAAAGGCGATCAGCCCCAACCTGGAAATGCGCCCGTAGGTCGGCTTCAAACCGACCACGCCGCAAAAAGCAGCTGGCTGGCGGATCGAACCGCCCGTATCTGTACCTAACGACAGCGCGGTTTCCTCAGCGGCAACGCTGGCAGCCGACCCGCCGGAAGAACCTCCGGGCACATGTTCAGTATTCCAGGGATTGTTTGTCGACGGCTGATATGCGCTTGATTCGGTCGACGAACCGAAGGTAAACTCGTCCAGGTTGACCTTTCCCAAAATCACCCCGCCCGCGTCGATAAGTTTTTGGACTGAGGTGGCTGTATATGGCGCTTCGAAGTTCTCCAAAAACCTGGAGGCAGCGGTTGTGGTGGTCCCTTCCACGCAGAAAATATCCTTGATCGAGATGGGCACTCCTGCCAACATTCCCGGATCTTCCCCATTGGCAACCGCTTCATCCACCTTTTTGGCTTGAGCTAAAGCCATCTCTTCGGTCACCTGGATAAAAGCGTGCACTTTTCGTTCTTCTTCCGCTGAGACCTGGTATGGAAGCAAACTCCCGGGGATCCCATCAACCTTCCGGATTTGAGCCAACGCTTCTTGTGTAACCTGGCTGGCTTTCAGTTCTCCGCCCCTTACTTTTTGGGCTATTTCAAAAGCACTTATTGAAACCAGCTTCATCTCGCTCCCTTCACATCCGGTACCGCGATCATGCCATTCTCGCTCTCCGGGGCAAGCGCGATGATCCGTTCAGGACCAGGGAAAGGCACCCAGCGGTCAGCCCTCGGTGCAGTGCCCTCAGGTTCAACGCCGTGCAATGAGGGTTGCACGTCCTCCGGGATGGGGACCTGGCTCAAGCTTTCCACCGAGGCGAGCTGGTGGTTCATCTCTTCAAAAAGGTAGGAGCTTTCTTCGTCAGTCAGTTCCAAGGCTGCCAAGCCAACCAGTTTCTCAAACAATTCAGGGGTAATTCGTTTTACAGTCATTTTTTTTCCTCAGCTTGTACTGGGCAAATTATACCGTAGCAAACCTCGCATAGGGGAGAGCCACCTCAGACTCCGCTCATAATCACTCCGGATATGTTGTAACGTTCCTTCCGGAATATTCACAACCAACATAGCGTGAAACGGAAGAGGGTCATGACCGCGTTCATTTCGGAAAGGGGCTTCGCCGGAACGGGAGAAGCCGCATTCCCTACAAAAAAATGAAAGCGGGCTTTCCGCTTCCATTTATTCTGTTCATAATCGGTCAGCTGTTTACTTTTCTGTTGTCACCAAGGTCCCCACCGTTTCGCCATGAATCGCAGCCATCAACGCGCCAGGCTCCCAGAGGTTGAGCACCAGAATCGGCATGTTGTTATCCATACACAACGAAATAGCCGTGCTGTCCATCACATTGAGCCGTTGACTGATCGCATCTATGTGGCTCAAACGATCGAAACGAACCGCATCTTCATGCACTTTCGGATCCCGGTCATAAACGCCATCCACCTTGGTAGCCTTGATGACCACATCCGCGCCAATTTCGGTTGCCCGTAAGGCAGCTGCTGTATCGGTGGAGAAATAGGGGTTTCCTGTGCCGCCGCCAAATATTACCACGCGACCCTTTTCAAGGTGTCGGATCGCCCTGCGGCGAATATAAGGCTCTGCGACCGTGCGCATCTCAATTGCAGACATCACCCGGGTAACGACATCGATTTGCTCAAGCGCGTCCATCAGCGCCAGGGCGTTGATCACAGTTGCCAGCATGCCCATATAGTCCGCTGTGGCACGATCCATCCCCACGTTTTCACCGGTGGCACCGCGCCAGATATTGCCAGCCCCGATCACAATCGCCACATCCACGCCGGTTTCGTGAACATTCCGGACCAGCTGTGCGATGTGGTTGGCTTGCGCCGGCGCGATTCCAAATCCACCTGGTTCAGCCAGTGCCTCACCCGACAATTTCAACATGATCCGATTGTATTTATTCGCCTGCACCTTTTCGCTCATGTGACCTCCGATTTTTCTGTATGGTTGTAAAAAAAGAGCCAACCCCTGGTTGGCTCTGGATTGCTTAATCAGCTTCTTCTTCTGTTGGCTGGGTGGTTTCACCCAGTGCCCAGCGCACAAAGCGCCGCACCACGATGCGTTCGCCCAAAGAAGCAATTTTGTCGTTGATCAGGTCAGCAACGGTCTTGCTCTCATCACGAATGTACTTCTGATTGAGCAATACGTGTTCATCCATGTACTTTTTCATAAAGCCTTCGACGATCTTGGGGATGATCGCTTCGGGTTTGCCTTCTTCACGCACACGGGCGGTGATGATCGCTTTTTCTTCTTCAATTACATCAGCGGGAACATCTGCTTCAGACACATAGCTGGGAGAAGCCGCGGCAATTTGCAGGGCAATTTCGTGCGCCAGTTCCTTGAACATGTCCGTCTTGGAGACAAAATCTGTCTCTGAGTTCACTTCCACCAAAACCACAAGGCGTCCTTCACTATGGATATAAACTTCCAGGCGACCCTCTGAAGCTTCCCGGTTGGCTCGCTTTTCTGCCTTTTGTAAGCCTTTTTCACGCAATTCTTCAATAGCGGCGTCCATATCGCCTTTAGAATTCTGCAGCGCGGTGCGGCAATCCATAATTCCACAGCCGGTTTTCTCGCGCAGCTCTTTGATCATTTCAATAGTAACTTCCATATCTCGTCCTTTTCAAAAAATCGTAGCAATTATTCTTCGGTTTCAGCATCTTCGGCTTCTTCATCAGCCTCATTTTGCTGTTTTTCAAATACAATCTTTGCGCGTGTGCTCTCGCCGAGCAGGTCTTCGTCATCCAGCTCTTCCTCATCCTCGATCTTGCGTGAGATGACAGAACGGGTGGGGATGATTTCTTCTTCCTCTTCTTCGTCCTTGCGCATCATCCTGCCTTCGATGACTGCATCAGCCATGTGACCGATAAGCAGCTTGATCGCGCGGATAGCATCGTCGTTGGAGGGAATCACATAATCGATGTCAGAGGGGTTACAGTTGGTATCCACCATGGCGATTATGGGAATATTCTTCGACACCGCTTCACGAACGGCGGTATCTTCACGCTCAACATCAACAATAAAAAGCAGGTCGGGCAGGGTTTTCATGTTGCGAATACCGCTCAAACGGGTGGTGAGACGATTGATCTCGCGCTCCAGCAACAGCCCTTCTTTTTTGGTCAGACGATTAACGTCGCCGGTTTCAAACATTTTTTCCATGCGGGTCAGGGCAACAATACGCTGCTGAATGGTCACCCAGTTGGTCAGGGTGCCCCCGAGCCAGCGCTGGTTGACGTAGGGCATGCCGCAGCGTTCTGCTTCCACCTGGATAGTTTCCTGTGCCTGGCGTTTGGTGCCCACAAAAAGGACATGACCGCCATCGGCAACTGTGTCGCGAACTACCTTGTATGCTTCATCCAGCAATTTGACCGTTTGCTGCAGGTCGATAATATGGATACCGTTGCGTTCTGTGAAAATATAGGGACGCATTTTCGGGTTCCATTTGTTGGTTCTGTGCCCGAAGTGGACACCGCTCTCGAGCAGAGCTTTCATTGATACATTTGGCATGATAACTCCTTTGCGTTATGCCTCCGCCTGGTTTTACGAAGCTCCGAACCCCTGCGGGCACGCGGGAACTTCTGACCCAAGGCGTGTGTAATAGTGTCTCCGGATTTCTCCAGAGCGGTGTGTAGTATAACACGAATTTTGAGACTGCAAGAGGGAAAAATCGGGTTTTCGACAGGCTGGTCGATCGGTTGGCATAGTCGTGTAATAACCTGGACCGGGGATGTTTCTGTAACGAGCACCTGTGCTCCAACCTGCCAATACGGGTTACGGAACAGCCGGGCGTATGCTGTTGGCTCGCAATCACAGCTTGCAGACTACTCTAAAATCAATTCCCATATGTGCACATGCGTAGGTTCGGGCTCATTAATACTCTCTATCCACAATGTCAGACGACTCACCTTGTATACCGCACCAAATTCCACCGAAATTGGTCGGATATGGTCAGAAGAAGAAGCTGTCTGCGTGAAGATGAATTCTTGTTCACTCCCGGTCTGCCCAACGGTAACAGAAAACCGTGTTGCCGGGGCTCCGATCATGGCGGTCACTTTGCTCAATTCCACCGGTTCCGGGAAATCAATGCTAATCTCGAGCGGATTAGCCTCAAGGGTTCTCATCGGTGTGGCATTATTCCCGTCGAATATATGCGCGATCGTGCCCAGGTCCAGGCGTGAATAGCTGATGGTCACACGCTGACCAAAAAGGTCAAACTCGCTAACCTCAGGCTGCCTTCGTTCCTTCAGCTCAGCTTCAAAAATTTCTTCAGCCCCTGACGAATATGCCAGGTTCAAAAAATAGAAACCTGTGCGCCCATCAGGCCATGCCAACGTGTCGACAATCTCAACTTGATCAAACTTCGGGTTTGTTATCAGCCAGTTGTATTCATCCGGAGTGCTGATAAACACCTGGTCGGGGTCAATCTCCTGGTAATACAGGTCGAATTTTTCGAGCGTGCCAAATTCGACCGGCAGGGGATCTCCCATGAAAAAGCGCATGATGATATCAGTGTTGTTCGCCCAGGTTGGGCTGAGCATAAGCTGCGCGTTTGGATTTTCCCGCTTATATATGGCGATTTTCTGGCTGAGTTGTTCCCCGCCCCACTGCATGCCATAGAGTCCGTAATCCGGATACCAAAGCGGACCCTTAACGACGGCATACCAGCTCATCCAAACCGAAAAAACACAGATGCCAACCACCGAAACAAATAAGGGGATTTTTTTGAGTGCCAGTTTGCTGGAGATATATTCGATAGCCTGGTTCAACCCTATCAGGATCATTGCGCTGAAAGGCACCGTCATCACTAAAACGCGGGTTATGGCGATCTCAGCAATTGCCGCCCCTAACGGTCCAGTCAATAAGGCAATCAGCGCCAGTCGGTATGCGGGCTCTTTCCTTTTTTTGAGGCATTGCCACAAACCAATCAAAAAGAATGGCAGGAAAAACCAGGGCAAATGACCAAGCCTCTTCATTTGATGTCGAACCAGGTCGGTCTCGTTGGGCAGGAACCAGTAAAACGGGTTGAGCCCCTGCAGCCATTTGCCCAGGAAAATGCCCAATTTGTTCAGCAGGGGTATATTGCTGAGCCAGTATGATCTCAGCAGGTGCAGCTGTGTCTCCAGAGCCTGTTGGTGATTCATTTGGAATATAAAATAGGGAGCAGATATGACAACCAGTATTAGCAGCCCAATCAAAATGCTTTTGTTCTCTTGAAAATGATAGCGCCAGTCAATAAATAGCAGCGCCAGCCCGGTCGCAACCACCACCAGTTGCAGCGGTGCGTAGGCGTAGAAGGCACAAGCGCCAAAAATCAGTGCAAGCGGTAAGTTTTTTCGACTTTGCAGCCGGTATCTGAGGTAGAAGAACAGGAAGAGACTATAAAAGCTTACCCCCAGAGAAGTCTCGAAAGCCGTGCGGGAATGCAAAAACCAGGCAGGCAAGGCGCTGATGATCAGAGGTGCCAGCCACCAATATTTACGTTTCGCGAAATCGCGCGCCCATAAAGAGACCGATAAAGGGAATACCGCGCTGATCAGTGTCGGCAAGCCGCGTGTAAGCCAAACCGAGCGCGGCAGCCAGGCAATCAAAACCTGCAGCCAAACTGACAACGAGAGGTTGAATTGCGGTCCGTTTTCGAAATAGACCGGGAAGGGGTTGCCGTTGATATCCCGAAAACCGCGGTTGATCAGGTCGAAAGCCGACATTGTCTGGATGGCTTCGTCAGAAAAAAAATAGATTGGGAATTTATCAAGCGCAACGAACCGGGTCAGCAGATAAACCACCATTCCGACCCAGAAGAGCATTCGGGAGGTTTTGGGTTTGGCGGGTGTTTTCTCCTGAACAGACATACTTTGATTTTACCTTGTCAGCCTGAACTTATGCCTGTCACCGTCAACCTTAATCTGTCATCCAGAGCTTTAACCTGTCACCGTGAACCTTAATTTGTCATCCCGAGCCGAAAACCTGTCATCCTGAGCCTAAAACCTGTCATCCTGAGCGAAGCGAAGGATCTTAACTCTTTTCCGCTCCCCGCTCCCCGCTCCTACCCCTTCCGCAGCCATAGTAACAGCGCGGTCAAACCCAACCCATCCTCAATCTCATGCCGATCTATCATCCCCTCAATCTCACTAAGCGAAAACCAACTTACTTCGCTAATTTCGTTCGGGTCATAGGCACCTGTCTGCTCTCCAGCCTTGCAAAAAACGATATGGAAAAGTTTATTGCTGCTCCCGTCCTGCGGGTAATAAGAATATGCCAACCGATGTTCGCGCGACTCAAAACCAGTTTCTTCTCTTACTTCACGGTGAGCTGAAACGAAAACTTCTTCACCCTCGTCCACTCCCCCCGCCGGGATACTCCATGTGCAGGTATTGATCGTATAACGAGGCACGCGCACCATCACCACTCGCCCCTGCTCATCCTCAACCACCACCCCCACTGCCGGGCGGGGATACTCAACAAAATGAAAGCGTTCAATCACAAAACCATTCGGCTGCCGCACGCGGTCGAGATGCAAATTCAAATATTCACTTTCATAAATAGTCTGCCTGCCCAGTAGTTTGGGCAATTGATTGTTTTCGGTCATTCCATCATTTTCCCGGCATTTCACTCAACAAGCCTTCCGATTTCATCCGAGAGCGCATCAAGTTGCGAGCGCACTCCCTGCAGGGTTTCACGGTCTGAACCAAGGCGTTCTTGCTCTTCGCGCACATAATCGACATAAGGAGAAATATTTACCGCCAGCCGTTTCGCAGCAGTATCAGCTTCCCGGTTGAAGGTTTTCGCCAGGGTTTCTTTTAAATTCGTGCGGATTTCTTTCATTTTAACTGCGAAATCTTCTTTGGCTTTTTTTCGTTTGTAGGGAATCACAAACAACCCCAAAAATGCCAGTGTGCCTGCGGTGACGATTCCGGTCACATCCAGCGCTTTTGTAGTCAAAATCGTCGCCACCATCGCTCCCACCCCCAGCGCGCCAATGCCAAACAGGGCGGTTTGAGCAACCGATTCCTGCACGTAGTCACCCAACTTTTCGGCTTCCTGCTTGCGGTCATAGCGGTTTACGATCAAACGGATCGTCTGGCTAACGTTTTCGATCAGATCCTGCCGGCGTTCCGATTGCGGTGATTCAGAGCTGGGCAGCTCACGTTTAGCCTGCTCCTGGCGCCGTTCCAGCGACGCCGCCACCTGGTACCAGACATTCAGGTCTTTGTCGACCAACCAATCGATCATGTTACGCACCTTGCCATCGATTGCAATCGAGACATCCCCCTGCACTTCTTCCTTAAATTGTTCTTTAACCTGGTCTGTTTTGGCGAGGTTGAAGATGTTGGTCAATTTCATCGTGCGTTCGAAAAAATCGTTTCCGCGGTTTTCATAATTGATCAGGATGTTTTCCACCTCAGCCAGGCGCGGTGGCAGTTCCTCATCCAATTCTTTGCGATAGTTTTCAACCATCCCCTCCAGCTCTCCGGTCAGCCTGACATCCTGCTGCAAATCGCTGATCTGAACTTCTATCCTCTCTGCGCCGGTTTTTTGCAGGCTCAAAGCCACACCAATCGGATTTCGCAGCTTGAGCTCAAGCCTGGTTTTATTATCCAGAGTCTTGGTGATGTAATTTTCAAGCTCAACAACGCCGCTTTCATTCCGCAGTCGCTCAACCTCTGCCAGGTCGTCTGACTTGTGGGCTTTTTGCGCCAGGCGCGCCGAAACCAAAAAAACCTCCGGCTTGTAACCTAAAATCAACTCAGCATTGCTGCTGACAAAGTCTCTGACCTGCGTTTTTGCCTCGTCACCTTCCAAAATATCGGCTTTGTTGACCACCATCGTGATCTTCTTGCCCCAGGTCAGAATCCCTTCCAAAAAAACTCGTTCGCTTTGGGTCATCGGGCGGTCCGCGGAGGTAACAAACAGCACCAGGTCAGAACGGGGAACGTAATCGCTGGTCAATCGCTCGTGCTGCCGGTTGATCGCGTTGGTACCCGGCGAATCGACGATATTCAGCTCTTTTAGCAAAGCCAACGGATGGGTCACAATCGCAAAACCCTCATCCACAACCGTTTGGTTGAAGCTCTCCCCCCAGCGCAAAAGCGTAACCCGCGCGGTGGTCGGGGTAACACCTTCTTCCAATACGCGATCTCCCAACAGGGCATTGATCAGCGCGCTTTTTCCAGCGTTAAACTCACCTGCGGCGACGATCAGGAAGAGCTCATCCAGTTGATCAATCGCGCTGCGCAGTTTTTCCAGGTCTTCGCCTGGCAAATTAAATTTACTCAGGGTCGTATGCATATCGTTCAGACTGCGTTTTTCTTTTTGCAAAAACAAAATTTCTTCGTTGGAGAGGAAGCCTTCGCGCATGTGTATCCTTTCGGGGTGTGAAAACTGACCCGTTAATTTTCTCATTATACCTTTATGGGAGGGTCTGACAATTACAACTAATTACATTCACCCAGATAAACGGGAGCATTGCTGTGTTTCAGGTCTTTGAGGACTTCTCTTAATCTCACCGGGTAGAAATTGGCTTCATCCAGCTGCTCCAGCCCCACCCAGGCGACCCCTTCCTGGTGTGGATCGGGGATGTCGCCGTTTTTGGGTTGGTATTTTTCAGCCAATTTACACTTGAACAAAAACTCCACCTGGTGGATGTTGCGATCTTCGAGGGCAAACCCGTGTTTTTCTGAAAGATACTCGCGAATATGCAGCAGCCGACCTATTTTGACTTTGGCGCCAATCTCTTCGAACACTTCGCGCTTGAGCGCCTGGTGCAGAGTCTCGCCGTGGTTTTGTCCGCCCCCGGGTAAAACCGTGTATGTTCCGCCGTTGTCTTTCTTGCGTAAAACCAACAGTCTGCCATCCTGGATGATGATCGCTTTAACCGAATTGCGCAGTTTCTTATTCTTTTTCATACCGTTAGGATTTTACCGCAACCCAGCCTGTCAGGTGATGAAAACATTCTTCATATCGTCCATCACCCGGGTTTTGACCCTGTCGCAGAGCTCCGCCATGGGGTCATCGGGCGGGAAGAGCAATTCTCCTGGAATGCCTGCAAAGTCACTCCCCCAGAAAGAACGGTCGTTCGGAATCGAAAATTTGGCAACCAGTCGATTGTTGAAATCGAGCTCCGATTTGTCCGTATATCCACGGGTGATATCCAGCGTTGACGCCTGGTAAGCTGCCTGGAAGTGCGGGCGCTGCGCCAGTGGCGGGCAATTTACAAGCAGGTTCACGATTACCAGGTCGTGCTCGCTAACATAGGTTATCCGGTTGGTCGGATAGGGCAGCGCGAAAACAGCCACGACACCGCGTTCTTCCTGGTTCTTATATTGCGCGAAGCTGGCTGCAGCTTGCAAACTTAGCGTGAAATCCAGCAGCGGCGTGTCACAAACACCATAATGCTGCAATATGCCCCAGGCAAGATAACTTTTACGCTGAACATCCTGCCTTCCTTCCACCCCGGCATGGTCAAATACCTCGGCGAGCAGAAATTCCGCTGATTCAAGTGTATTAAAGCGTCTTCGTATCTCGTGTGCGGTAAGTACGTCTTTGCGATAAATTGTCGGATAATAGCTGCTGCTGCCAGCTTTGTTGAGATAGTCCTTGTCCTGCCCGCGGAAGAATAGCTGGTAATCCTTATTCAGATAAGCCAGGGATGCCACTTCGCGCATAAGCTCGGGATAAGTGTCGATCGAAAAGGGCGCAACCTTCCTGACCACGTCGTTCCCAACGTGTTTTGCCAAAACAGGTGAGGGGCTTGGTGTTATCGCGCGCATGTCAGACCATACAACTATTTTAACCTATAATTCAGGTTTTGAACGAATAATTCCAGTCTTCTTTACCGCGTTGTTCCTTCAGCTCTGAACAATCACCCATTATTGTTCGCAAAACGGGACAAGAAGTGTTTAAGAAGTACGTTGTGCCCCGCTTTTGGTATCATGACCACGTTCCCTACGAAAAGATGGCTTCGCCGGAACGGGACGAGCCGCGTTCCCTACGACAACATCGCTTCGCCGGAACGGGACGAGCCACGTTCCCTACAACAACATTGCATCGCCGGTACAAACGTCTCGCCCCAAAGGATCACAAAAATGGACATGGGTTTTAGCAAAACGGTGTGTTGTCATCCTAAAGGGATGATTGTCATCCTGAACGAAGTGACACACAGTGTACTTCGTAAGGATCTTACCCATTGACCGACAAGATTCTTCGCAACTGTCGCTCAAAATGACAAAACTCCAGATTGTTTCGCTATGCTCCCGGTATCATGACCACGTTCCCTACGAAAAGATGGCTTCGCCGGAACGGGACAAGCC